>CEUY01206192.1_pt1 | contig 65414 bp, 60 predicted proteins | sample 361481 | NCBI WGS metagenome assembly CEUY01 (sample SAMEA2622737, study PRJEB7988) | marine metagenome | isolation source: saline water (ENVO:00002010), including | reverse complement strand
TACCCTTAAAGAAAATAGCACAAGCTTTAAACAAACAAGCCCTTTCATCTTGTTGAACATTTCCTGTTGAAAATATACTCATTAGCTCAATCATTTTATTAACATTTTCTGCTTCTTTCATTGTGTCTATTATGTATTTTTGACTCTGAAGTTCAACATTAGCTTCATTAATATCAACACCATTAAATCTTTTATCAATAGCATTAAGAAGAATATTTCCCGCTTTGCCAGTCATTTCAAAAGTTCCTATTCTTTTAAAGTTATCTCTGTAAGCTAGACAATTTAATCCTGCACGAATATTAGGTTTGCTTTTATGTTCTAATGTTTCACCATAAAAAACAAAATCAACTCCGTTTTTTAAAAGTCCCATAGTTGCAACTTCACCTTCGGAAATATAATGACCATTATTTGAAAAATTAACACCTAGTATTTTTTTATTAATTATTCTATAAAGAGATAAATCTTTGCTAAATTCATTACCTTGTTCTATCTCGTCAACAATATTTTGATCTTTCACACTATTCCTTTCCAATTTAAAAACTTCTTTTGCATAGTCGTAGTTCTGAAAAGATTCATTTCGAACCAGTGCCTGAACATTTTTACAACTCTTAGGAGATCGATATCCAGATTTTTTCTCTTGTATGAAAAAGCCGTGTTCTATTTTTTTATTTAAAACATAAGAACGAAGATAATGTCTGAAAAACTGGTTGCCTTCAACTTTATAGCTTCTATCACGAGTAGCAGAAGCACCTATCACTCTTTCTTTTTTAGGATTCCACAAAAGAACGTCAACTTCACCAGAATCGGCTGCATTAAAGTATAAATTGTATTTTCCTTTTGAAAAAGGATTCTTTTTTGTTATTGAAGCTTCATTAACTTTATTTATTAAATTATCAAATGTCTTTTGTTTATCAGCGAAACCATTCTCTTGCTTAACAATAATATCATCAATTTCATAGTCACATTTCTCAACAAAACAAACAAGCCAAGCGTTAGCTTCTTTAACCTTCCAGAAATCTAATTTATCAGAAAATTGTTTCTTTACAAAATTCCAATCAAGGACACCTGTCTTGTAAACTTCTTTGATATCTTTATTTTTCTTAACTTTAAACAAAGCTTTGTTTTCTTTTAATTGATAAGTGCTATCATACTCTTCTTTAATAAAGGTATACAAATCTGTAATTTGTTCTAAGAAATCTTTACCTCTACAATTGGGATTAACTAACTCATCAATAGTTTCTTTAAGAACCACTCTATTTCTGTTAAATAGTTCAACCATGTCGTTGTTTGTTCTTAACATGTTAAAAATCGTCTTTTCAACATTGTCTTTTGAATGAAAAGAGATGATTTTAGCATATTCAGTGGCTAAAAATGAAAAGTCTTTTTTTATATTTTCTTTGCTAGGGTCACGCAAAGCTTTTGATAGATAAGTAACATATTGAGAACATAGCTGAGAGGCGTTGAGTTCTTTGTATTTCGAATCCATTTACAATTCCTTTTGTTTTTATAATTTTATATTTACATTCTACCATATAAAAAAATAAAAAAAAGAAACGTTTTACACTGTAAATCGTTTCTCTAAATTAAAAATATATTATAACTCAATAATTTCAAAATTATCTGGATCTGTTGTCATTAATTTTCTTACAAGTAAATTATTCAACCTATGTCCTGATTTATATCCGTCATAAGCACCTAATATTGGATATCCAGACAAATAAATATCACCTATTGCGTCTAGTATTTTATGCTTAACAAACTCGTCTTCTCTTCTTAATCCTTCCTTATTAAGAATCGCATTGTCTGTTACAACAATAGCATTGTCGAGGCTACCTCCTAAAATTAACTTTTCTTTCTTGAGATGTTCTATTTCTTTTTCAAAACCAAATGTTCTTGAATTTGATATTTCGTTTATAAAATTTCTTTCTTTTAGAATAAAAGTGGCTTCACTAGGGGTTGAATCAATAGCTTTATTATTGTAGTTTATGCCAAATGAAAATTTAGATCCTTCATATGGTGTAAATTTAGCGTAGGAATCGTCTTGTCTAACAATAACTTCTTTTTTTATTCTAAGGTATTTTCGTTTGGCTTCTTGAATTTTAATTCCTGCCTTTAATATTTCTTCAATAAAAATTTTCGAGCTACCGTCAAGAATAGGAATTTCAGGTCCATAAACTTTAACAATAGCATTATCAATATGTAAGCCAGAAAGAGCTGATAATAAATGTTCTATTGTTTTTATTTCTATTCCGTTATGAACAATAGAAGTTGCCAACATTGTATTTTGAACATTGTAAAAAAGCCCTTTAATCTGTTCATTAGGGCTAACATCTTCTCTAATAAAATTAATACCTGTATTAATGTCTGACGGGATTATCTCTACTTTTGACTCTTTTCCAGAATGTAGACCTATTCCTTTTATTTTTATTTTTTTGTTTATTGTCTTTTGATTCATAAAAAAACCTTTTTTAATTATATCATTATATTTTAAACAATTGTTTAAATATAATCAACTTTTTTTAAAACTTTTTTGTTATTTTTTTTCAAATCTCATGAGATAAATCTATATCTTCGTAGATTTTATCAATTAAATCACTGAGTTGTTCCTCACTGTATTTTTCGTTAATAATGTCATAATCTTTCTTTAGTTCAATCAAATATATCAAATCTTCTTGTATTTGGTTAATTGATTTTTTGATTTTACTGACTTGAACCTTTATTAAGCAAACATTTAATTTTCTTTTTAAATCTAGTAAAGATTCTTCAAGATCCTTAATCGCTTTATTTAAAATTTCTTTCTCCATAATAAACCTTATAAGTATAGAACACATTTATTCATTTTTTCTTTTATTATTTCATAGAAAATAAAAAAAAGAAGCTTCAGCTTCTTTTTTATTTTTAAAATACTTTATTATTCTTTTTCTATATCTTCTTTTTCAATTTTAATTTGTGCTAAATAAAATTCTTTCACTAAGCCACCTCTAACAATATCATTCTCATCAAAAGTAACAACATCAACAGAAGGCATTTCATTTGCAATACGTTTAAATCTTAATATTCCTGTTTTGTCATTCTTTGTTTTAAGAAGATCACTTTGATTGTAGTCGCCACAGAAAATAATTTTTGAATTATCGTCTAGGCGAGTAATTACAGAAGATAATTCGTGAAAATTTAAGTTTTGAGATTCATCAACAACAACAATCGCATTTTTAATTGTTAAACCACGAATGTAAGAAGTTGATATAAACTCTAAATAATCATTACGCTTTAATGCCTTGTATATATTTTTAGTATCTTTCCTAAATATTTCATTACATATACCTTCATATGGTTTTTCCAAAACCTCAAGTTTTTGCTCTTCAGTGCCAGGTAGAAAGCCGATATCACGAGTAGCAACAGCACTACGAACAATAACAACTTTATCATAAGGGGTATGTTCATTTAAGACAGCTTCAAAAGCTAAATTTAAACCAACAAAAGTTTTACCAACACCAGCAACACCATCACAGATAAGATTTTGTCCTTTTCTAAAGAGTTTCGCTACTTTTTCTTGATTCTTTGTCATTGGTTCGAAAGAAACCAAGTCAGAGATGGAAAAATCTACTTTCATTTCACTTTCTTCATTCTTGAAGTCAACAAGAGTCTGCGCAATTTTTTCTTGCTCGTAATTTTTCATAAAGTCTCCTTTTTGCTTTTATGAATTAAATAAAAACCTATCATAATATTTTCAAAAAATAAAGCTTTTTTTAAAATAAATTAAATAAACTTGAAATAGGTAAAAAATATTGTATACTTAAACAAAGTTTTTTTTAGGATTATTAAAATAAGGAAAAAAGATGTTAAAAAATAAAATAATATTAGGAACATCGTTAATATCATTGTTTGGAGGTTATTTCATATATGATTATACAGCAAGATTCCATTCAAACTATGCAATAATGGCTGTAATAGCTGTAATGGCAATAGCTTTATCAATATTTTCATTTTCAAATGAAGGCAAGCGTTTTTGGAATTTCTTTGGTGATGTAAAAAAAGAGTTTAAGAAAATTTATTTCCCTAAGTTACCAGAAGTAATTGAAGGGCTTGCAGTTGTATTTGTTTTCTGTGCAGTGGCGATGTCTGTAATATGGTTCTTAGATGGTGTATTTTTAAACTTATATAACTCTTTAATGAATTAAGAAGCAAATAAAAAAAGTTCCTTCAAAGGAACTTTTTTTTGTTTTTAAATATTAAATTTCTTCGTATGCTGCATAATCAATCTTGATTATTTTGCCCATCTGCTCTTTTAAATCTTTAATTAAAAGTGGAACAGGAGCATCTTCACCTTTTTTATACATTTCTGCTGAATAACAACTTAAAGAAACAACGTTAGGATTATTCAATAAGAAATCAACTTTATATGTTCTTAAATTATAATCACCATAAGATTTTTTTACTGCTGTATCTTCTTGGTTTGCCCTTACATTTGTAACAATAAAATTTCTATTTTGTTTTAATATACGAGCTTTACCAGAAGGTTTAAGGTGAAAATAACAAAAAGTTTTTTCAGGATCTAGTTTTGTTTGTGGATTTTTCAAAACACGTTCACCTTCATGCATAATGATATATTTTTTCTTCGGAAGAACTTTAAATGTTTTGTTCACTGTAAATCTTGTTCCTTCTGGAACATATCTTAAAAATGTTAAGTCTTCTGGGTTTGTAGCTATTACTTCATTTTCTTCTGCTTCTAATGCGTCTTGAAGAGAAACAACTTCAATAGCTTCTTTCGCTGTTTCTTCTTTTATTGTTTCTTCAATAGCAATTTCTTTTGCTGGCTCTTCTATTGCTTCTGTAATTTGATTAGTATCAGCAATAACATTTAGTTCTGTTTGAACTTCTTCTTTTGCTTCTTCTAAGCCAAGATTTTCCAAATCATTTGTTAAATCTAAATCGTCTAAATTTTCTGAACTTAGAATATCATCAACATTTATTTCGTCTAAACCGCTACTTGTTTCATTTAGCATATCTTCCCAATCACCATCTTCTGCAATAGCATTTGTTGACGTTACAGCTAACAACATCGTAACAACTGTAGATAATATAGATTTCTTCATTATTATATTCCTTTAATTGTCTTTTTTCCTAAAATTTGATCCTATATCTTTTTATAGCATAAAAAAAAATGCTTACAAATATTTTTTTTAGATACAAGAAAATCATTCAACGCTAAAAGTAATAGTAACCCTTTCATCAAATAATCTTTTATCTTTTGGAGTTGGTAAAGGTGAAGATTGCATAACTGCTTGATAGACTGATTGATAAAACTTATTGTTATTAGGTTTACAATTAAGTTTTCTAACCCCTTTTATTTGACCGTTTCTATCTTGCCTAATTTCTAGTTTACACTCCCAACCAGCTCTAGCTTCACTAGGTCTAATCCATTTTCCCTTTATTTTTCCCATTAAAGAAGAGCTGTAAACAACAAAAGAACTATTTCCTTCAGGAGTGTTTAGCCATTCTGATTTTGTAAGTTCTTTTTTTACAGATTTTGTTTTTTTAGGTGGCGTTTTCTTTGCCACCTTTTTTTCTTCTTTTTTAGGTGTAGTTTTTTTAGCTACTTTTTTTTTTGCTTCTTCTTTCATTTTTTTGATTTCTTTTTCAAGATCTCTTTTTTCTTTTTCAAGACGTTCTTTGTCTTTTTGAGCACGTTTTTTGTCTTCTTCTATTTTTCTTTTTTCTTTTTGAAGTTTTTTCTTGTCTTTTATTAATTGATTTTTAACTTTCTTACTTTGATTTTTAAGAGCTTGAAGTTCCTTTTTGCTTTCTTTAACATTAGCTTCGTTTAACTTATTCTTGTTTGAAAAGTTTCTTTGCATCGAAGCAATGTCAGCCATTTCGTCAGCCAAATCTTCTTCAGAAAATGTTTCTGCTGTTATTGTTTCGCTAATTCTTGGCGCAGCAATATCAACTTCAATAATTTTTTTATTTTCTTCTTTGATATTTTCTTCGCTTTCGCCATTAAAAACAAAGAAGGAAATACCTACTCCTACGTGTAGGAGTAAAGCATAAATCAAAAAGCGTTTCTGGAATAAATTCATTTTATTCATCTAGTATCCCTTATAAATTTTATTTTAAAATCCTTCGTTTATATTTTCTTTTATTTTATTGTAGCTACTGCTTCTATAATGAGCTTTGATTTGAGTTTGCCAATCAAGTGCAACCATAACCATTATAAGAATTGACGTACCACCAAAATAAAAAGGTATATTCCAAGAGTAAATAAGAATCTCAGGAACTATACAAACAACGGCTAAATATGAAGCACCTATGAAAGTCAATCGGCTCATCATTTTTTCTAAGTAAGCACCAGTTTCTTCACCTGGTCTAAAACCTTTAATAAAAGTTCCATTATCCTTTAAGTGTTTTGCAGTCTTATATGGATTATGTTGAAGCGTATTAAACATATAAGAAAAGAAAACGACAAAAGCAGTGAACACAATAAGATATAGATAACTACCATGAGAAAGCATCGCACCTATTTTATTAATGAAGTTAACCTCTGTTGAATCAGACAACCAGTTACCTAATGTTGAAGGTAACAGCATTAAACTTGAAGCAATAATAGGTGGTAAAACTCCTGCCATATTTACTTTAAAAGGTAAAAAACTTTTATTCGCATGTTTTTGATTGCCACGAGAGTTAACAACTGGAATTCTTCTTTGTGCTTTTTCCATCATAACGACTATCATTAAAGTGACAATAACTAGTAAAGCAACAATAATCGCTAACAAGTGAGATAATTCACCATTTTTAACCAACTCAACTGTTCCCATTATAGACACTGGAATATTCGAGACAATACTTGCAAATATAATCAAAGACATACCATTACCAATACCATATTCTGTAATTTTTTCACCTATCCAAACCAAAGACATTGTTCCTGCAAGTAGAGTAAGAACAGCAAAAATCTGGAAAGTTAAACCTGAGTCTGGAACAACTGGTAATCCTGAAACCACTTGACCATTGATACTTCCTATCAACCCCATACCCTGAATAGAACCAATAACAAGAGTTAGCCACCTTGTATATTGAGACATTTTAACTTGTCCTTTTAATCCTTCTTTTTTGATTTCTATAAAATAAGGATGCATTAACCCTAAAAGTTGAATAATAATAGAAGCAGAAATGTATGGCATTACACCTAATGCAAAAATAGATAATCTTTTTAAAGAACCACCAGAAAAAGAGTTAAACATATCTATAATGGTTCCATTTAAGTTATTAAACATTAATGATAATGCAAATGGATCAACGCCAGGCACTGGGATATGAGAACCCAACCTGAAAACAGCAATACCCAATAAAACAACCCCAAATTTTTTAAATAAATCCTTATTGAACATCTTCGGCTCCTTGACTTGCTTCAACAACAACAACAGAAGTATCAATATTCTGATCTGTTTTATCTAAATGAACTGCACTCCAACTAACTAGAAAACTAAGAAACATAAATGAAAGCAAAACAAAACCTGTTAATTTTGTCATAGGGTCAATAAAGCTTTTGTTTCCATTTGAAGATGTCCCTCCTGCCATACTTCCTAAACTATCACCTTTATTTGGCTGCATAATAACTACAGCAATTATTAAAATAGCGGCTATTATTTGAAGCCAATAAAATATATCACTAATCACTTTTAAATCTCCATTTTTTTTGAATAAATCTTATCAAAATATAAAATAAAGTCAAATAAACGAAGTAATAAAAGTTTTTTATTTGAAAAAAAATATAAAAAAGATAAGATGAAAAAAAATATAGAAATGGAGTTTAATATGAAATCGTTTTTGTTAATACTATTGTCATTGATATCATTTTCTTCAATAGCCTCTATTGAAAAGTATGAAGAAAAAGCAAGGTCAGGAGACGCAAAATCACAATATAAATTAGGATTAGCATATGAATTTGGTCGTTCTGTTGAACAAGACATTTATACTGCTGAATATTGGTATGATAAAGCTGATAAACAAGGACATTTAAAAGCATCAGCAAGATTGGGTTATTTGGATTATGAAGCTGAAAATTATTCAAGCGCAAAAAGGTATTTTGCAAAAGGCTTGAAAAAAGGAGAAGAAGTTTATTTCTCAATGTTGTATTATGGAAAAATATTAAGGTTAGAAGGAGAAGAGATTAAAGGTTTAGCCTTAACAAAAATAGCAGCTCAAAATGGAGTTCCGCAAGCAATGTCTGAATGGGCTTATTATAATGGTCATGAAGCAAGCAAAAAAAATTATTACTCTGCTTACATTTACTCGAAGATGGCGAAAATAAAAAAATACAAAGGAGAGAAAGATTATACTTCTTACTATAGAAGTAAACTAACAGGAAATCAAATAAGTTCGGCTGATAAAACAGCGACACGAATGCTAAAAGAATTTGAAGCTAAAAAATCAAAATAACAAAAAAAGAGACTTGTCTCTTTTTTTATTTATTAAAAAAAATGAAAAATTTGCAAACTTGACTATTACCAAATATTTGCTTTAATAATCTTTAATTTAAGGATAAAGGAAATACAATAAATGAAGAAAAAAGTAATACCATTGTTATTAGCCTCTTTGTTATACAATACAGGGATTTATGCTGCTGACTTCAAAGTTGAAGTCAATTCTTTACATTATGCTGTATCTATAAATGAAAAAAATTATGTACTGGATTTAGTTAAAGATGAACCTAATTTAGCTTCTCAGTTAAACAAAGAAGGTTTAACACCATTACATATAGCAGTAAAAACAGATTCTTTAACAAGCTTAGAAGTTATGCTCGATAATAAAATCAATCCAAATTTGAAAAACTCTGACGGAATGACTCCATTGGTTTACGCAATAAAAAATAACAAATCAAAAGCAGCAAAGATACTTTTACGATATAATGCAAAAAAGAATGTAAAAGACAATTCAGGAAAAGACGCAATTTATTACGCTAAACAAAAAGGTGGAAAAATGCTTGCTTTGATAGTTCCTCCTAAAAAAGTTGAAGTAAAAGTAGAAAAATTGTTTAATCAAAAGGAATATTATGATAAAATAGAAAAGCAGCTTGAAGCTAAGATTGATAAAAAAATCGAGTCAATTAAAAAAGCTCAATCTGATTTAATTTCACCTTTGGTTGTTGATATAACTAAAATAAACAAAGATCTTCAAGAAATGAAATTAGAGCAAGAAAAAGTTTTAAATAAAAATAAAAATCTAGATGAAAGATTAAACAAAATGAAAGGCTTAGTTTCAAAAGTTTCAACGTTGGAGGAAGATCAAGATTTCACAAATGAAAATATATTAGAAATAGAAAGATTACTAATAAAGTCACTAGAAGATCAAGATTCGATAAAGAAAGCTTTAATAAACATGGAGAATGAGTTAAGGACAATTTCAGATAAAACAATGGAATTAACAAGTGCTCAAATGATGAATATCTATAAAAATGCAGAACAAGAAGAAGAGTTTAATCTAATAGGTATATCTAAAAGTGAAAATGAAACACAAGTAGAAGAAGAAAATCTTGAATTTATTTCATTAGGTGAATCTAAAGAAGTAAAATTGGAAGAAAAAGAAGATAATTTAAATTTAATTAAATAGTAGGTGAAAAATGACAGGTTTTGGACATACACATACAGGAATAGGAACTTCAATAGCTATTTATTATGGATTCTATAATTATGTAACTAGCCAAAATATGTGGGTCTCAATTTTATCAGCTTTTGTTTTCATTATGGGAGCGACTGCTCCTGATTGGTTAGAGATGAGAAAAAAAGACGGTGGAACAAGGATAGCGCATAGAACAATAACTCACTGGGTTCCTTTGTGGTGTTTATTGGTTTATTTTGGTTTTCAATTGAAATTAAATACGGGTTTTGATATAGAATTATTTAAAAATGAACTAGTTTTAGAAGGAGTATACTCATTAATAATAGCTTTTGGTTTAGGTGGTTTATTACATTTACTTACAGATTTACCTAATCCAATGGGTGTTCCATTATTAACTTGGAAACATAGAGTTAGTTTAAAACTATGGAAAAGTGGAAAAATGGAACCGTTTTTAATATCTTTATCTTATGTTTGTAGTTTACTTTGGATTGGCATAGATATAGGTTTTATTGTTTTAAATTTTAAAGCTATAAATCTTTGATTTGGGAATGTAAAAAAATGAATGAAAAATTATATAAAATTTATGAGTTATATTTAAAAATAACAAACTCAAAAAAAATAAAAAGAAAAGAACTAGACACATTAAAAAAAGAAATAGGCAAAGACATACTTAACACAAAACTTAGAGAAGAGGAAGTCGAAGAAGTTGATTTAAGTTTTTATTTTGATAGTTCAAGAAAAAAATAAAAAAAACCAGCAGGATTGCTGGTTTTTTATTGGTTTGTTGTATTGAGTAATTAATAAAGTATTTAGGCTTTATTTAGATAAATAAAAAGAAAACATCGTGTTTTTAATATTTAAATTAATTACCAGAACTTTTAGTTATAAGTCCAACCTTTTCATACCCAGAACTTTTTAACAAATCCATAGAAGTCATTATTCTTTCATATTTAACTTCTTTATCTGCACGTATAAATACTTTTGATTTTGGATTGTGTTTTAAAAAAGCTTGTGCTTTCTTTTGCATTTCTATATTATTTACTTCAAAAGTATTTCCAAGAAAGCTTAAATGCATAGACTCGTCTTTTTTTATAGAAAGTAACAAGACAGCTTCTTTTTCTGGAAGTTCTACCTGTGCATGATTTTCTGTGCTTGGTAGATCAACTTCAACACTTTCTTCCAACATAGGCGCAGTAATCATAAATATAATAAGAAGAACTAACATTACGTCTATATATGGAACAACATTAATCTCTGTCGATTGTTTAGTTTTTTCTCTTTTCCTAGCCACAAAAATATCCTTTTACTTTCCTTTGGTTAAATTTAAAACATGTTTTTTAAGTGTAAGTCCTGCTGTTTTTTTTATTTTATCATAGTCATCTAAAAGCATATCAACCCTATGATTTAATCTATTGTACGCAACTAACGCAGGAATAGCGACAAACAAGCCCATTCCAGTAGCGATAAGTGCTTCTGCAATACTAGGAGCAACAGTTGCAATAGTTGCTTGTTGAGCAGTTCCTAGATTCCAAAAAGCAATAAGAATACCATAAACAGTGCCTAACAAGCCAACATATGGAGAAACAGAACTTATTGTTCCTAATATTGAAATCTTATCTTTTAAACCTTGTTCCGCCTTTTCAATTTCGAAATCAAAAGTTTCTTCAAAAACATTAAGTATGTCATTTTCTTCTTCTATTATAATTTTTGATTTTTTATTCTTTATTTCAGTTTGTATAAACTTTTCAGATTTTGTTAAAATAGTATGTGAATTCAAAAACATAAATGATTTTTTAAAAACCCTAAATATACCAAAAAGCTCTCTTGGTTTAGATTCATTAAATATTTCTGGCATAGGTTTGGCAGGTTTACCTTTTGAACCATAAAAAAGTAAATTAAATCCTTTAAGTTCTTTTTCCACTTTTTTAATTTTATTATTATATTCAAATATTAATTTCCAACTAATGACAGAAGAAATTAAAAGTATAAACATTATAGCTTGCACTCCAAAAGAAGAATGTGCAATCAAACTAAAGACAGAAAATCCAGCTTCTGTTTCATTCATATTAGTGTACCCTCTCTTATTTCTGTTAATTGATAAATACTATATCAAAAAAAGACATATTTTCAACAAATAAAAGAAAAAAAAATGTTTTTATAATATAAAAAATACCAATACTTATATAATAAAACATCGTTTTTTTATGTTTTTCAAAACAAAACAATAAAATTCAGTCTATTTTTACCTTATAAATAAAGGTTAATTTAGATTTGCGTTTGATAAAATGTTATTTTGTAATATAATGAATTAAAACAATTAGACTAAAGGAATAAAAACAAATGTTTCATGGAATAAAAAGGATTTTTTCACTATTTTTAGTGTCTTTATTTTCTTTTAGCGTCTACGCTAATGACATAGTGAAAACAGAATACAATGTAAAAAGTGGAGATTCTTTAATAACAATATTAAAAAAGAACAACGTTTCAAAAGATAATATTCATGAGCTTATTTACAATACAAAAAACATAAAGAAAGTTCAAAATTTAAAAATAAATCAAGAATTAACAATGTATGTAACACCAGAGGGCGATTTATTAAAAATGCTTTTTGGTTTAAACAAAGAGAACGTTTATGTTGCTTCAAAAGCAAAAAAAGGCTATAAGTTAAAAAAAGGAAAGTATAAGTTAAGCGAAGTAAACAGATATAAAATAGGTAAGGTTAAATATAGTTTAAACAAGACACTTTCTGAAATGGGTTTGAATACAGAACAAAAAAATGAATTTAAAGAGATGTTTAAAAATCAACTGAATTTGAATAAAATAAGAAAAGGTGCAGATGTAATCGTTGTTTATCAAGAGTTTTATAAAGGTAAGAAAAAACAATACACAGGAAAAGTTATAGCTGGTGAGATAAAACAAGGTGATAATGCAAAACAAGCTTATTTATTTAGAGATAATGAAGGTGGATATGGTTATTTTGCAAAAAATGGAAAACCATTAAGTGAAGGTATTGATAGAACACCAATAGAAAGTTATAAAAGAGTATCTTCTAAATTTTCGAAAGCAAGAAAACATCCAGTTTTAGGCTATGTTAGACCACATAAAGGAGTTGATTATGCAGCAAAACCAGGGACTCCAATATATGCAGCAGCTTCAGGTAAAATATCAATGAAAGATTATCAGAAGAAAGGGTATGGTAAACTAATTGTTATCAACCATAAAGATGGGTATTCAACTTTATATGGTCATATGAGTAAGTTTAAAAAAGGAATCTATGCTGGAAAAAAAGTTAAAAAGGGTGAGATAATAGGTTACGTAGGAACAACAGGAACTTCGACAGGTCCTCACTTACATTTTGAAGTAAGAAAAAATGGAATTCATTTAGATCCACAAAAAGCAAAAATACCTACTGGCTCTAAATTAGCTAAGAAAGATATAAATAGATTTAAAACATTCATAAAAAAACAAAATGACGGTTTTAGATTGTCAAGATTGTTACTTGAAAAAGAAGGTAGAACAACAATCGCAATAAGAAAAAAGTAAGGGGTTAAAATGAAATCAAGGAAGATAGAAGATCTATTGTCAATAATAGCAAAATTAAGTCAATCAGAATCAATGAAAGTTGAATACATATTAAACAACCTGAATAAAATGAATAATCTTCATGGATTAAATCTATCAGACGAAGAAAAAAAGTTATTAAGAAAGCACCAAAATAAAGGTTATGGTCACTTAAAAATGCCTAACAATATCAACTCTTCAATGAAACCTAAGTTTGACCAGTAATGAGTAAAATAAAAAAACCGTAGAGCGATCTACGGTTTTTTGTTTAATATATTTTAAAGATTATCTAGTGTATTAAAAACAGAGTCTCTTAAATCACCCAGTGTCATACTTTCGTTCTCTTTAAATGAATCAACAAGAGATTTCAAGAAAACATTATCCTCTACTGCTTCTACTTGATTTCCATTTTCGTCAACAAAACCAGACTTCATTTTCTTATATTGATTTAAAGCATAGCCACCTTTCCATCTAATTTCATTAAGAGTGTATTTAGCTATATAAATTGCTGAAATTTCACGAGCTTCTAAACCACCGCTTCTAACAATATAATTGATTAGTTCATAATTTTCGTTTTCATTAACAACAGATTTAATAATATTAAAAGAATTCAATCTATTAGTTCCTTCATTTTCATTGTTGTTGTTAAACAATTCTTTTGTAGCAACTTCTTCTGCTGTAAATCCTAAAACTTTGTCTTTGCAATCTTCTTCAAGTGAGTTATAAAGAGCAACATTTGAAGTTAAAAAATGAAGCATATCGATTAATTCAATTTTAACATTCCAAAGATCAGCACTGCCACCTTTCCACCATTTCCAAGGAGTTGATTCAACAAGTTCTGCCATTTCTAAAACAGAGGCTAGTTTAAAATCTTCTTTTGTTCTTGCAGATTTCCAATCAGGGTTCTTAGGGTCTGCTTTTTCATTTAAAATAGATTGAACCTCAACGATATCACCATAAGATAAATTTCTTTTGTTTAACATTTTTTCTAACATTTTTTCTCCACTATTATTTATTATATTTAAAGTACACCATTTTCTCTATCTATTTCTTCTTTTTCAAATTGTTCTTTATCGACATTAAATATCAACAACAAATTGCTTGCAATATAAATTGAAGAGTATGTTCCGATAACAATACCAAATAATAAAACAATAGAAAATGAGCTTAAAGAACTACCACCAAATAATAACAATGCAACCAAAGTACTTGCAGTAGTTAAAGAAGTCATTAATGTTCTAGATAGAGTTTCATTTAATGATATGTTTATTATATCATAAACATTTTTATCTGAAAGTTTTTGAAAGTTTTCTCTTATTCTATCATAGACAACAATAGTATCATTCAGTGAATAACCTAACAAAGCAAGCAATGCAGCTAAAACAGTTAAGTCTACTTGGATCTTAAACAAAGAAACCATACCCATTGTAATAATAATATCATGAACAAGAGCAAAGATAGCACCAACAGCGAATTTAAACTCAAATCGAATAGAAGTATAAATCAAAACAGATACAATAACAAGCACTAATGCTAATAATCCATTAAGTTTTAACTCTTCTCCTACTTTTGGACCTATAAATTCATTTTTTAATATACTAATATTATCCCATTGACCAATTGATTTTATTGTTGATAATATATTTTTAAAATGTTCTTTTGAATCAGTTTCTATGGTAAGAACACTAGACTTACCTGATTTATAAATAGTTACATTACCATGATCATTGACTAATGCATTTTTGACATCATCGGATTTAACACTCTGGTTAAAATCTAATTCTGCAACAACACCACCTTTGAAATCAATTCCATATTCAAAATTTAAGCTAAAAAAGGAGAATATAGATAAAGCGATTGTTAGCATTGATACAATTAAAACAATTTTATGATTTTTCATAAAGTTAATATTTTTCATTTTTACAATACTCCTTAAAACTTAATTTCTTTTTTATTTTTGTAAACAATTTCTATAATAGTCTTTGATAAGAATATAGAAGTTATTAGTGAAGTTATAATACCAATAAGAAGAGTTACTGCAAAACCTTTTACTGCCCCACTACCGATACCAAATAAAACCAATGCTGCTATGAAAGTTGTTATGTTTGCATCTATTATACTAGATAATGCTTTTGCAAAACCGCTTTCAATCGATTTTTTGACTTTACCTTTCCTCGCATATTCTTCTTTAATTCTCTCAAATATAACGACATTAGCGTCAACCGCCATACCAACAGTAAGTATAATACCAGCGATACCAGGCAAAGTTAATGTCGCTCCTAAACTTGAAAGTATAGCTAACAGCGCAAACATATTAATAAAGACACAGAAATTAGCAATCATACCTAGCGTTCTATATTTTATAGCCATTAAAATAAGGACTAATGCAAAACCAATAAGGATAGATATTTTTCCCTTTTTGATATTTTCAGCACCCATATTAGGACCTATCGTTCTTTCTTCAATAATTTCAACAGGGGCAGCAAGCGCACCAGATCTTAATAAAATAGCCAATTTATGAGCTTCTTCTTTGTCATCTAATCCTGTTATTTGGAATCTGTTGGAAAAAACTCCACTAATTCTTGCAACGTTAATTGCTTTTTTTGTTACAATTTTATTTTTAACTAATGTTCCGTCTTCAAGTTTTTTTGTTTCATATTGAACTGTTTTTAAGATAGACCCCATCAATTTACCTTTATTTTTAGTTGTATATTCCAACATAACATTGCCAGCACTTTGATCTAATGATACAGAAACAATAGAAGTATTGTTTTCTATGTCAAAACCAGAACTAGCATCAATAATTGATTTCCCTGAAATAATAGAGCCAATTTTAAAATAATAACTTCCAGTTCCGTCAAGCATTTCGATTAAAACATTGTCCTTTGTTTTCATGAAAGCTTTTTCATCAACGGCTTTAAAATCAAGAGTCGCAGTAGCACCAACAATTTCTTTTGCTTTGCTTGTATCTTGAATACCTGGTAATTGAATAATAATTCTGTTTTCACCTTGTCTTTGAATTGTGGGTTCTGCAACCCCTATCTCATTAACTCTATTGTTTAATGTAATAATGTTTTGTTTAACAACAGAGTCAATAAAGTCTTTTTTCTTTAAATTTTTAATTTCAAACTCTATTTCATCTGTTTCTTCTAAATAAACAATATCTAATGAATCAAGAAAATTATTATCTAGGTAATTCAAAATTTCTTCGGTATAAGGAAATACAGCTTTGTTCCCTAAAATATTTCCTTCTACATTAAATGTCTTTTCAATGTCTTTTTTATAAGATTTTAATTTTTTACTCATCAATTCTTCTGTATCTACTTCCATTAAAAAATGAACACCACCACGCAGATCAAGACCAAGGTTAGCTGGTGAAGCCCCAAAATTTGTTAACCATTGTGGTTGTGTGGAAATAAGATTTAAATTCACATAAAATCCATCTTTTACCATTTTATTAATTTTTTCATATCCCGACATTTGCTCTGAAATACTTTTATAAACGACGAAAAGAGAGTTATCTTGAATAAAATACTCATCATATCCAAGCTCTTCTTTTTTACTTTTTATTTTATCTTCAATAATAATTAAATCTCGACCCTCGTTCTTAGAAACAATACCAACAGCAGCATCTTTTTCAAAGAAGTTAGGTAAAGAATAAATAAAGGAAAATAAAATTAAAAAGACACACGACATCTTTTTAAAATAATTGTTATTGTTATTTTTCATTTTAATATTTACTCCCAAAAAAAATAAGGCAACATACTGCTGCCTTATTTTACTATACTTATTGACTTTTTCAAGGATTAAGCAAAAAATAATTCTTTTGCTTCAATTACAATAGCATTAATTTCTTTTGTTCTTAGACCTAAAATGTCTTTAAGTTCGAACGTAGATAGATTTGCTAAATCCTCAATACTTGAAACTTTATTTTCATTTAATGTATCAATTAAATCTTTGTATAAAGTTTTAAAATCTAGAAGCTCTTTTGCTTCTTCATCTTTTTGTAATACATTTTTAGCACGTTTTTGAAGTTCTTCTGCAATTCCTTCGTCAAAACCCTCAATCTCTAAATAATCTTCTGTTGAAGTATATGCTAAACTTTCAAAACTATCAAAACCTTCGTCAATTAAAGCTTCTGCAAAATCATCTTCAATCATTAGTTTTTCTTTGAACAAATTTAAGTAATATTCAAAAACGACTTCTTGTTTTTTATCAAGTTCTTCTTCTGTGTAAAAGGTGACTGTGTATCCTGTTATTTTAGAAGTAAGTTCTTCTTCAACTTTTCTATTTCTTAATCCGTCTAATACTTCTTGTTCCATACCAACATCAGTTTCTTTTTCATTTTCGTCAACAAAAATGGATTTAGCCTTTCCTGCAAATACATTTCCTATAAAACTTTCAATTTCTTTATCCCAAGGAATAAATTCAATTGCTTCACCACCAATTTTTTCTTTAATACTTTTAACACGGGTAGCACGTGCGCCAATGCATTCAGCGACAGGATCTGTGTGTGGAACACAAGCTTCTACTGCAACTAATGTTTTTCTTCCACGATTTCTTGCAAAACCACGAATAGCAACACTTTCATCTTTAACAGTAGGAATTTCAAGAGCAATAACCCCTTTAACAAAAGCATCACTTGTTCTATCAAAAATTAATTGTTGCCCTTTATAGTTATCAACAACTTCTAATAAAACAACGTCAAGAGTTTGTCCAATTTTAAATCTTTCTTTTCGTTGGATACCTTCTTTTTTTATGATACCTTCAACAGTATCATTAACAGAAACAAAAACATCGCCACCTTTGGTAAATTTAGAAACTTTAACTTTAAACATTTCACCAACTTGATCTGTGTACTTTTCTTGTGCATTAAGCTTTATAGCAAGACGAACTTGTTCTTTTATTGTATTTTTAAAGACCTGCGCTGAAATACGGCTTAATGGTTTATCCTTCTCTAAGAACTTTGTAAACACTTGACCAATTTCAACATCGCACTCAAACATTTCTTCCGCTTGGTCATCATATAAGTGTTTTGCTGGGTCAAAGTTTTTCTCGTTGTCGTCAACAACTGTCCATTTTCTATGAAGTTCATAACTACCCGTTTTTTGATCTATTTTACAAGCAAGATCATATTTACCTTTTGTTTCATAATCTTTCTTTGCAGAAATGGCAAGTGCAACTTCAATAGCTTTAAAAACGACATCTTTTTCTAAGCCATGTTCATTTGATAGCAATTCAGCAATAGTTAATATTTCTTTACCTTTCATAGTTTAATCTCCTAAACAAAATCCCTGCCAGTGGCAGGGTAATAATCATTAAATTCGTTAAAATTATATTCTATAAGTTGTCAAAAGTCAAGCCCTTTGTTTGATATTTGATTTTTCGATGTTATAATTTTTATTATAGTAAATAAAGGAAGAAAGGTATGACACCAGAATTTAAAGATAAGAAAGTAAATAGATTTTTAATTAACAACGGAGAGTGCTATTCAATAAAAACTCAATTTGAAAATAGTGTTTCTTCACCTTATCAAAAAGTCGTTTTTGCAGTAGAAATTAAAGATTTATCATTTAATGAATTAAAAGATATTAATCCAGAATTAAAAATGGAAACGACAAAAAATACAATATTAAAAGTTACTGAGAATTGTATTGTCACTACTTCTGCTGATTATTATCAATCAAAGGAAGAATTTTTAAAATATTACGAAGAAACAACAGAAAAAATAGATGAATTTATTAGAGCTTATCAAGAAGAAAGAAAATCAAGAATTGAAAATAAAAAAGTTCATACTCCAAAAAGAAGAAGATAAAAAAAAAGAACTCAGACGAGTTCTTTTTTTTAGCTTAATTTCGGATTAATCACTTCTGATATACTAAGCCCAAGAGCTTTAAAATCAGTAACAGTGTCTTCTTTAAACTTATTTTCTAAATAATTAGTTATTTTTCCAGCAGTCACTTCAACAGTATTTTTAAGTGTAATTTCTAATGCTAATTCCGTGGCTTCGTCTTGCCAATCAGCTTCAAAAATTTTATCCCCTCTATTATACCCTTTAAATAACATTTCTCTAAACAACTTAATCCTTTTATTAAATTCCATATTAACCTCTATTTAAATCACTTTATGTCCTGAAATTAAAAATAGCAAAACTTTTTTAAAAAAGCAACATTACTAAAATATTTTTTAATTATTTTATTTTTCTATTATCTACTAAATATTCAAAAAAATCATTTTTATTAAGTGGTTTGCTAAAATAATAGCCTTGAATTAAATCACAATTTTCTTCTTTTAAAAAATCTAACTGTTCTTTATATTCAACACCTTCTGCAACTACCATACAGCCTAGTTTATGAGATAAATGAATAACAGTAGAAACTACTGCCTCGCCTTTATTCTTCGTTTCAATTTCTTTTTCGTTGATTTTATCAATAAAACTTTTATCGATCTTAACCACATCTAAAGGAAAATCAACTAAGTAAGAAAGAGAGGAATATCCTGTTCCAAAATCGTCTATTGCAATATTTACACCTAAATCCTTAATTTTAAATAAAAGATCAACAGCTAAATCTTTATTGTCAACTAATGCACTTTCAGTAACTTCAACCTCTAATGTTTCAGCTTTTATATTATATTTATCAATCATTGAGGATATAAATTTAGGGAGTTCTCTATTGAATTGTTTGGCGGAAACATTAACTGCAACTTTCATGTCTTTATATCCTTCCTTTTGCCATTTAGCTAATTCTTGAACAGAAAGTTCCATTATGTGTTGTCCTATTTCTTCAATAATACCTATATCTTCTGCAGTATTAATAAAAATATCGGGTCTAATGTAATGACCTTTTTCTTTAGAGTACCAACGAGCTAATGCTTCTGCAGATTTAACTCTACCGTCAAGAGACACTTTTGGTTGGAAATGAACCATTATTTCATTTTTTTCAATAGCACTTCTAAGTAATGTTTCTAGTTGAACATTTTCTTTATCTTCTTTTCTTAAAGTTGAATTGTACACTTTATAAAACTCATTAGTTCCGTTATTTATTGTATGTAAATAAGCAAAATTAGCTTGTTTTAATATTTTATCATAACCTTCTTCAAAGTTTTCACCCCAATAAGCAATGCCCATTTTTGCTGAAACAAAAATCTCATCATTGTTTTCTTCAATAACAAAAGGTTCATTAAAAATTGAATTAATTTTTCTTACATAGTTTAATATCGTGCTTTCACTTCTCTTTGTGAAAATTAAAAAACCTTCACCTTCAAGTCTAGACATTTCAACATCTGGGTCGTCTAATTCTCCAACTAACCTATCCCTTATATCTAATATAACTTGTTCTGAAATAGAGAAGCCATAGTTGTCTTGAATATTTCTAAATCTATCAAAACCGATCTTAATCAAATAAAATCGTTTTTGTTCTGAAGAATCTCTTTGTTCTATTTTCTCCTGAACAAGCTCTTTAAATCTTGTAGAGGTAGGTAATCTTGTAAGTGGGTCAAAATTAAAAGCAGCTTTGATTTGCTCTAGGTGTTTTTTAGAAGTTAAGAAAGTTTTAACAGGTAAGAAAAAGAAAAAAACTGCACAAGCTAACAACATTGAAGCAACTATGTATTTTTCAGAAAGTATTATTTGATATCCGTTGTAACCTAAAAAACCTGAAAAACTTATACAAGACAAATAGAATAAAATTGTTTTTATATTTAATTTATTATCGTTATCCATATCTAAATTCCATTTTTTTAAACATAATAAAAATTATAAACACTTTTTTAAACTTTTCAATTAAAAAGCACAAAAAAATGCCAGTAAGGATACTGGCATTGTTCTTCTGATTTATATTTTACTCTACTTCTTCTCCGATATAGACATCTGAGAAGCTAACTTCAATAGGTGTTACTTTGTTAAACATTGAAATATTAACTTTAAGTTTACCTTTATTTTCAAAAACTTCTGTTATTTCGCCAATACAATCTTGGAAAGGACCTTCTGCAATTTTTACTTTAACACCAACTTCAAACTTCACAGTTTGCTCCACTTCATCACCAACAGGAAGTTGGTTAATCATTGTTACTACGTCAACTCTACCGATAGCTTTTGGCAGACCGTCATTTTCTTGTCCAACAAATGAAGATATATTAGAAGCATTTTTAATACTTGAATAAACTAATTCATCCATATACAAATTTGAAAAACCTTCCTCTGAATCCATCTTTTTAGCATAAATGAAAAGATAAGCAGGGTATAGTTTACGTTTAATTTTTTTCATCCCGTTATTTCGTAATTCAGAAAATACTTTTTCAGGCATTAATACAATACCAACCCCATCTTCACGATCACTTGTTTTAAGACGTTCTTCTACTGATCGTTTAGCAGCAGCTTCTTTGCCTGAATAAGTTTGTAAGATATACCATCCAAAATCGGGATGTTTCTCAATAATTTCTTTAACTTCACTTTGAGTTGTAACTTTAAGTTTTTCTTTTTCTTTTAATTCACGCTCTTCTTTTGTTAATTTCTTAGCCATATTTTTTCTCCTTAAATAATTTTGAAGGATTATAATATAGGATTTAAAAAAAATCAACTTTTTATTTGGATTTTTTAATGTTAATATTAGTTAAAAGAAGGAGTGGTTATGAAAACAAATAAAATTTACATATTAAGTTCATTTAACGGTGTTAAGACAAATATAAAAATAGGAATAACAAACAATATTGAAAAAAGATTAAAATCAATAAGAACAGGAAATCCAAACAAGGTTGAATTGGAACATATAGAAGAAATACCAAATCATATAAATATTCGAGATTTTGAAAACTGGCTTCATTCTATTTTTGGAACTAGTAGAATGGAGGGAGAATGGTTTTCAAATTTAACAGTAAAAGAGGTGAGAAAAAAGATCTTTAACTTTTTAATGAAATAGCTTTTAAAGAAAATCTCAATTTCACGATCTATAGAAAAGAGTAAGATCTAAGAGTAGATGATGAGTAAAGAAGAGAGTAGCGGTTCAGTAAGTAACTGTTGTAAAACAAAAAAAAGACATTCACTGATATCGAATGGTACATAAAGTGATATTCGATGGTACATAAAGTGATATTCAATGGAAGATTTACTGATACTCGATGGTACATAAAGTGATATTCAATGGAAGATAAAAAAGACCTTTTGATCTCAATCGTTGTATATTTTTTTATCCATGTATAGGTATTTTTTCTTTATTTATAGATCTTTTTTTTCTTTTTGGTCTTGAAAAGTTTAAAAAAAGGGTATATTCTCTTGTTGTTTATAATTAAGAAAATAAAAAAAATGATATCGAATGGAAGATTACAACTTAGTGATATCAGAAAAAAAAGCAAAAAATCCCTTTTTTTGGGCTTTTTTTTAAAATTGAAAAATAAAATGTATACAAACGTAAACAATAGTATACGAAAATAATATATTGGAGATATTTTTATGTCAAAAAAGAAAGCGAAACCTGTTTATAGCACAAGAATAAGAGAAGAAATTCAAAATGTGTTTAAAGAAGAATGTGAAAGAATGGGCGTTGACCATAGCTATGTAATTTCAGAATACATGAAAAAATTTGTGGTTTTAAATGCAAGTAGAGAATCATTTAAAAAAGCAATATTGTTTGATAGCGAGAAAATGGAATTCATGGAGGATTAATTTCATGATTTTCAATAATTTAAAAAAGAAAACAAACGAAAAAGCAGAAGAAAAGAGCGTTTTCGAAGGTTTATCTATCGGTAAAAACACAACGATAAAGAGCAAAGAAGCGGAAGTTGAAGGATTGTCAGGATTAAATCTACCAGATCATTATGTGGCGATCCCTCATTATTTATCACAATCAGCAATTTATGCTCCAAGGAGTGGAGATAGAACAGTTATTGTAAAAAGAATGGATCTTTGGTCGCAAGGAAATATGAATGTTGCTTATGAAGGACCTTTACTGGATACAAAAATAGACAGTAGATTAATGTCCCTTGTTTTAAAAGCGAGAGACTTAAATCCAAATGCAGATAACATAGTAAAATTAAAATATAAAGACACTATGAAGCTTTTGGGTATGAACCCACATCATCCTAATTCTAGAAAAAAATTCAATTCCTCTATTGCAAGACATCTTGAAGCAAAATTTTATTTTTGTTTGGGAGATGAAAAGGCAGGTTTTTGGAGAAATTTTTTTGTTTCAGAAGGAACAATATTTAATTATGAAGAAAATTATCTACATATAAAATTAAGTGAAGTCGTTCCAGTTCTTTTTAAATTAAAAAAATCAGGGTCTTTTTCAATAGAAGATATGTTATTAAGCTTTGCAACAAAAAGTTCATACGCAACAAAACTTTACTCTTATTATGAAAGCAATGAAAACCCTTTTCCTGTAAAAGTTAGTACATTATTAGAAATATGTGATAAAAAATTAGAAAAAGGGAAAAAACCGACAAACAATCATAGAAGAGTAATAAAAGAAGCTCTTGAAGAATTGGCAAAATTAGGTTTTTTAAAAGATTGGAAATATAATGAAGATCAAGACAAAAGAGATCCTATGGTTGTTATTTCTAAGATATCTAAAAAAGAAAGACTTCCTGATAAAGAAAGTAGAAGTCAATTTAGTTCTGATTATATCTATGAGGGTAAATAATGGATTTTGAAAAAAGGGAAATTGAAAAAGAAAAAAGAAAAATCAAGAGAAAAAATGAAAAAAGATTTTATTCTTCTTTAAATAATACTTTAAAATTTTTATTGAAAAACAAAATAACAAAATCAATCTTGAAAAAAGATGTGTTTAACCTTTATCTAAAAAATTATAAAATTGCGTCGAACAAGGTATCAAGAGATTTAAAAATACTATTTTTATCTGATTTACATTTGGAAATTGTAGATAATATAGAAAATATTGAAAAATTAATAAAAAATAAAAGATATGATTTTGTTATTCTTGGTGGTGATTACTATGATAAAGATGAATCAATATTAATAGAAAAAGAAAAAATAAATTCTTTATTTCAAATCTTAAAAAATAAGACTGACAATTTGATATCTGTTATGGGTAATCACGATGGGAAAAATGTCGCTAGTTTTTTGAAAAACAATAGTATATTATTGTTAAATGATAGTATAAGGTTTAAAGAATTAAATATTAATATTTCAGGCACAGAAGATTTTGTGACATTTAATGAAACAAAAGACGATTTTGTTATTAACGAAGAAGATTTTAATTTAATTGTTTCTCATACTCCTGATTTTATGGGTGTGGTAAAAAAAGGAAAATATGATCTATCTTTGTCTGGGCATACTCACGGTGGACAAGTTACAATTTTTAAATTTGCACCAATAAATAATTGTATAGATAAAAAAATGATTTACGGAAAATGGAATTATAATGGTGGTGTAGGAATTACAAGTTCAGGAGTCGGTTGTTCTGGTGTTCCAGTGAGGATAGGCATAAGACCAGAATTGGTTGAAATAGATATCATAAAAAAATAGGTCGCACCAGCGACCTTTTTATTTAACTTCTTCTCCTTTGATTTTGTTTGCTAAATCCCAGACTGCCATAGCATAAAGATTGCTTCTATTGTATTTGGTTATAGTTAAAAAATTATTATATCCAACCCAATAAGTTTGTTTTTCATTCGTATCTAATGTAAATAATTTTAATTTCTTGCTATTTCTCATATTTCTTTCAATCTTTACATTTTTATCTTTAAGTTCTTGTATTGTATAATTCAGTTTAAATGTATTCATTTTAAAATCGTTAGAATTAACATTATAAACTTCTTCTGCAATGTAGTTATCTTTTTTCCACCCATTCTTTTTTAAATAATTAGCAACACTACCAATAGCGTCTTCTATGTTGTTTATTAAGTCAACTTTACCGTCATCATTAAAATCAATTGCATAGGCTTGAATGCTTGAAGGTATAAACTGTGGGTAGCCAAAAGCACCTGCCCAAGAACTATTTAATGATAAAGGATCTAAGTTATTTTCAAAACAGTAATCGAGATATGCATTTAATTCTTTTTTAAAAAAAGATTGTCTTCTTTCACTTCCTTCGAAAGCCATTGTGCTAATTGCATTCAAAGCTTTGTTGTTTCCTTTATATTTTCCATAAAAGCTCTCTATTCCAATAATAGAAGTGATGATTTCTTTTGGAACACCATATTCATTTTCTGCTCTTTTTAAAGTTTCCATATTGTCAAAGATAAATTTCATTCCCTTTTCAACTTTAGCTTTTGTTACGACTTTGTTTCGATAAGTCTCCCAATTAAGTTTTACTTCTGGTTGATTTTTTGATTGTTTAACAATAGATTTCTTAATTTTTGTTCTGGCAAAAAACTCAACTAGCTCTTCTTTGCTATATTTGTCTTCTTTTGCGTAATCCTTTATAAACAATGCAACTTCGTCATAAGCAAGAGCTGAAACCTCTTCTGCATTAACTGAAATGGGACTGAGTAACAATGATAAAAATATTGTTTTTGTAATTTTTTTATTTTTCATCTTTTCCCCCTTATTAATTTAACTTTGTGTATTTTAATATAAAAGAAAAAAAAAGAAAAGACCTTTTTCAAGGTCTTTTGTAAAAATCAATAATTAATGATGTTCTTTTACATATTGATCACTAACAATTTTTATCAAATAAGGATCGTTATCTATTCCATATTTATTATCGTATGCTAAATTTTCATTCCATATTTTTAACAACTCTTGTGTCGCAAAAGAATTATTGTTTTGTGAAGCGATAGTGTACCAACGAACTGCTTTTTTCATGTTTGCAATTGTTGTTTTAGTTCCTTGCTGATAATATAAACCCAATTGATACTGTGCAATAGAATCACCTTGCTCCGCAGAAGAAGTCATTAAAGAAACAGCTTTGCTTTCATTTTTAAAATCAGGTCTAAAATAAATTAAAGCTAATTCTCTTTTAGCATAAGAATCATTTTCTTCTTCAATAAGCCAGTTCAAATAAGGAATAGCTTCGTCAAACCTATTTAATTGTATCAAAGATTTTGTTAAATAAGTATAACTTTGTGGATCTTTTATAACCTTGAAAATATCTATTGCCTTTTCTCTTTCACCATTTTCAACATAAAGCTTACCTAACACATAGAGTGCATTTTTATCATAAGGTTTTTTTACATTTCTTAATAAATGTTCGCCTTTAAAAATGTTTTTATCTGTTCCATAGCCTTTATATGTCATATAGCCAAGCATAAGGGTTGCATATTCTGAACCAAGGACACTTGCTTTTTTGTAATGATTAAACGCTTCAAAAGTATCTCTATACTCTTTATTATAAGAATAAAAGTCGCCTAATTGAATATAGTCTTCAACACCGTCTATTCCATGAACCTTTATTTTTGCAACTTCTTCTATAGATAATAATGGTTTATTAATGACACTGATAGAAGCATGAGTTTCAAAAGTTTCAGCCTGTGTGTTAAAACTTAATAACAATAAGCTACTAATAACAAAACTTAAACTTGTTTTTTTCATTGTAAATCCTTTTTTTAAAATTTAAACTTGTATAAAAATCATTTTATCTAATAAAAATAAAAACACAAATAAAAACCGAAGCTGGCGCTTCGATTCTTTTACTTTATGGTTTTAATCTTTGCTTCACCTTTTTTTTTAAAGCTGGCGAATTGCTAGGAAGATTTAATTCTTGTATCTTACTTTGAATTAACTCTTGTGCAGCTTGAGGGTTACTATTTTTTAATCTTAAATATTCTTTCAAGACGTCATTGTTATCAATTTCTGGCTCTTGTTTAATATATTTAGTTAAAAGAGTGTATGCTTGCTGATGTTTATTCTTAGAACATAAATCTTTGTATTGAGACATCATATCATTAAGTCTTAATCCAGAAAAAGATTTATAAGCATCAGGTTTAACATTATCATTAGGAACCATATATCCAACATTTACACCTAAATGTTTTTCCATTTCAGAAAAAACAGGTAAATATTTCAAACCAGCGTGGTCATTATCTAAACCGAAAACAAGGTGATCTGTCCCAAAGAATTTTTTAACTTTTGCTAAGATTGCATTTTTCTTTTTGGAATCAAAAGGAACTTTATTTTCTCTAACATAAATAGTTTTAACAACATTCTTCTTTTTTGTTTCATCATATTTTATTTTTAATTTAATTGATTCAACAAAATCATAGAAATTTTCTTTATCTATAAGAATAGCTTCTTTTTTATCATAGTTATCAAAATTAATTTTTTCTCTTTCTGTTTTTTCAATGTTTATTTTAGTCCCTAAAATTGGCTCAATTGATTTTAATTTGTAAATTAAACTTTTTGGAGTGTCTCCATAATCAAAAAATGTAATTTGACGATTTTTGAATTTATCTTGATATTCTTTTAAAACATCTTCACTAATATCATAATCTTTTTGATTGAAATAAACGGCAAAAGATTTCCATTCTTCCTTTCCATTTCTATCTTTTGTTTTTTCAGCCCAAAAACCGATATTCTTTTTCATAAATTTTTGAAAGTGAGAAGCACCTTGTGTTGACATATAACGGAAAGATTCTGGATCTAAACCACCATGCCCAAGAATTTCCATACTCGATATACCGTCTATAATAGCCTCATGTATAATAGCAGCAACTGGTTTTTTTTGTTCACCATCACTCCAATATTTACCATCAACAGAACCAATGTTTAATTTGTTGTAATCAAATGGTTTTTTAGGATTGTTAACTCTTTTAACGACAAATCTTTCAGCTCCATAAAACTGGTTATTAAATGAATTTCTTAATCTAAAATATGGAACATTTTTGTATGCATAATTTAATTTAAGATTGCCTTCGTCATCGTACTCTTCTGTAATTTTGCTATTATAAAAGTCCCCAGTTATAATATTTCCATTTTTAATCATTTTTTGAATACGATCTTTGCTTATTCCACGATACTCTAAAAAATCTGACATAGTATCCATTGTTCTCTTATTGTATTTAACAATAGGTTGGAAAGTAGCAGCTTTATGTTCAAAATAAACTCTATTCTTTTCTGTATCATTCGGTGCAACAAGTTTGTCTTTTGAAATATTAGGCGCAATATTTTTAACTATATATTCTTTTGCAAAGTCAATAATTTCGTCATTTTGTTTATTTCTAACATCAAAAAGACCATGTTCTGCTAAATGGCAAAGAAGTCCAACAGCACCACCACCAAAAGCTTTTGTTTTTGAATTGGCAAAGTCATTGAATACGTTTCCTTTGTTTCCTTGTAAATAACCATACTTGGCAACACTAACATTAAATTTACTGCTACCATGCTTAACCGTGTCCATAAAAGTAAATTTGTGTTTTAACTCATCGTTACCATTAGGTTGTGTCCCTTGAAGATTAAGGATACCCATTTCACCAAGAGTCTCTATTAAAACAATTGGTCTAATAGATTTAACTAATAAGTCGTCACCAGTAAGATTTTGTGCAGCTTCTTTTCTTTGTTTAGCTTTTTCTTTAATTTCAAGCACTTCAGCTTGTGAAATGTATCTATTTGCTGCATTGCTAACCCATATATTTTTATTTATGTTTTGAGTGAGATTATTTATAGCATTGATAAAATCATGATCGTAAGATTCACGATCTAACTCTTTAACTTCTTTAACTGCTTTACCTAGTTGTTGAACCAAATATTTCACTTCATTTTGATCTTTTAAAGTGATTGTAGCTAATATATTCTCTTTAACCATTGTTTTTACTTCGCTTTCGTCTTTAGATAAAACAAATACGAATTGCCTTTCGTCTCTACTTTTATCATCATATATATGAAGATTGTATAACTTTTTCTCTACATTATTTTGTATTGCAATAGGAAATGTCTTTAACGGCTTAGGTGCATTTCTTTCTACTTTCATTACTATTCCTTGTTTTCTTTTAATATCATTCTATCATAAAATAAAAAAAAGTTAAAATTAAAAAATATTTTTTAACCTCATTTCTTTAAAAAACCTTTAATATAAAGAAAAACCTTGAATAAAAGAAAAAGACAAAACAAAAAAATATAAAAATTAGAATAATTCAAACAACAAGAAATGTATTGAATGCTAAAAATCTTATGTTTTAATGGCTTTTTCTCTTTTTTGACGTTTGACTTTACTTTGAATAAGGGGTAAACTTTTTAACTTAGAAATATATCAAAATTGAGGTAAGGATGAGTAAAAAAAGAATGAAAAAAACAATAATGTCTTTATTGTTCTCTTTTGCTTTTATAGGAAATTCGGCTAATGCGTCTATACCAGAAGCACCAAAAGTGGAAGCAAAATCTTATGTGTTAATGGAATATAAAACAGGAAAAATATTAAATGAATTGGAAGCTGATAAAAAATTAGCTCCTGCAAGCTTAACAAAAATAATGACAGCTTTTGTTGTTTTTGACGAATTGCAATCTGGTCGTCTTCATATGGAAGATAAAGTAAAGATATCAAAAAAAGCTTGGAAGACAGATGGTTCGAGGACATTTGTCCAAGAGGGAACTTCAGTTGCTGTTGAGGATTTAATAAAAGGAACAATAGTTCAATCAGGTAATGATGCAGCGACAGCACTTGCAGAACACATTTCAGGTTCTACTTCTGAATTTGCAAATCTAATGAACTTTCACGCCAGAAAAATAGGAATGACAAATTCTCACTTTAAAAACCCAACAGGTTTACCAGAAAGAGGTCATTATACAACAGCAAGAGACTTGGCAAATCTAACAAAGGCAATGATAGATAAATTCCCAGAATATTATTATATCTATCAGATGAAAAAATTCACATATGGTGATATTCCACAAAATAATAGAAATAAATTGTTAAGAGAAGATCTTGGATTTGATGGTCTAAAAACAGGTTATACAAGGAATGCTGGTTATTGTTATGTTGGGGCTTCATTACGAGGTGATACGAGAATGATAGTGACATTATTGAATGAGCCGTCACCAAAACAAAGATTTGAAGATGCGAAAAAACTTGTTAATTACGGATTTAGGTTTTATGAAACACATAAAATAATAAATAAAGAAGAGGCTATAACTGAATTGACAACAAGAGTTTTAAAAGGGGACATTGATTTTACAAAAGTGGGTGCAAAAGAAGATTTGGTAGTTGTATTAAAAAGAGACGAAGTAGAAAAGATTAAATATAAAGCAGGTGTATATGAAAAAATAACTGCTCCATTACCAGTAGGAAGTAAGGTTGGAGATATAGAAGTTTTCTTGGAAGGAAAATCATTAGGAAAAATAGATCTAATAACATTAGATAATATAGAAGAAGGTGGTTTCTTTAAAAGAGCAAAAGACACAGTGCTAGAATATTTCTAAGGGATTAATATATGAATATAATAAGATTATTAAAGAGTTTTTTTTGTTCTGATATAGCAATTGATTTAGGTTCGGATAATACTTTAATTTATGTTAAAGATGAAGGTTTGTTAGTTAATGAACCTAGTTTAGTAGCAATAAAAGAAATCTATCCAGAAAAACAATTTTTACAATACGGTTCAGAAGCACAAAAATTAATAGGTAAAACACCACAAGGTATAAAAGTAATAAAGCCAATAGAAAAAGGTGTAATAAAAGAACTATATGCAACAGAGGCAATGGTAGAACATTTTATGTCTATTGTTAATGAGAATGGCTTTTTGAAGCCAAGTCCAAAAGTTTTAGTGGCAATACCGTCAACAATATCAGAAGTGGAAAGAAAAGCAGTAGAAGATGCTGTTTATAATGCAGGTGCGAGAGAAGTTATGTTTGTGAAACAGGGAATAGCGTCTGCAATTGGTGCAGGTATAGACATTAATTCAACAACACCTTCTTGTATATTGGATATGGGGGCGGAAACAACAGAGATAGCTGTTGTTGCTTCTGGTGGAACAGTATATTCAAAAACATTTGAAATAGGTGGTTTAGATCTTTCTTTGTCAATTGAAGATTTAATATTGGAAAAACATAATATTAAAATTGGATTAGAAAATGCTGAAAAGCTGAAGAAAAATCTTGGCACATTGGTTAGAGAATCATTGGATAAAAGAGAGAAAATGGTTATTCAAGGTAAAGATGTTGTAAGAAATAGACCTGTTACTGTTGAAGTAAATCAAATTGAAGTTTACACTGGAATGTTTACTCCTGTAACAAAACTTTTAGAGTCAATAGATGAAGTTTTAGAGAATTTACCAGCAGAAACGGTTGCTGGTCTTTATCAAAACGGTATAACTATGGTCGGTGGTTCTTCTAAATTGAATGGTCTAGATAAATTAATATCTGAATATATCGGTGTTAGAACTAATGTGGCAAATGATCCAACAACTTGTGCAATACTAGGTTGTGGTAAATTATTGGAAGAAGATGCTAGTTATAATGATTTTGAGGACGAATAATGATAGAAAAAGAATTTGTTAATGAATCTATTTTTAGAACAAAAATGTTTATAAATGGGATACCAAGCTTAAAAAAAGAATTAATTAAAGAATCAAAAAGAACAAAAACACCATTTAGAAAAATGTTAGTAAATGATGCAATTCAAAGCTTAAAAGAGATAGAAAAGACAGGTGACTTTAATTATTATCAAGCATTTGTTTTCCAAGTTTGTTTTTCACAAGCTTTTGAAAATTTAAAGATAGAAATCGTTGAAGGTAAGCATGACTTGAAAAAAGATTTTTTTAGAGAAGACTATTGGAGAAACGAAGATGTTCAATATAAAGATGCTCTTTATTTTTCTTATCCATTTATTTTTGATAGTTACAAAACAGAAATAAGTATTGATATGAAAAAACTAAGTGAAGTTATTGACAAGTCATTAAGAACAAATAAGCCAGAAGTTGTAGGTAAGACTTATTTTGATTTTATGAAAAAAATCATAAAAAAATCAAAATAAAAACTCAGAATCACCTATTTTAAGGTTTTTTTACGTAAAGATAAGAAGATAAAAGCAAAATGCTTTTATCTTTTTCTTTTCTATGATATAATAGTAGGTATAAAGTTAATAATGAGGCATAACAAAAATGGATAAACAAAAACTAAAAAACTTTAAAAAAGTAGTTTTAAAAGCAATGCAATTGAAAACGGAAGATCAATTGGAAATGTTTGATAAAATCCCTGATGAAATTCATTCATCAATTTTTAAAAACAACTTTAATGAAAATTATCAACTTGCAAGAAAAATTATTTTAAATAAATTTGATCAAGAAGACTATAAAAAAATTGAAAAAGAAAAAATGAAAATTCATGATATGTTAAAAGCAACTAAACATATCTCAAATAAGGTAGCTAAAAATGGAGAAACGGTATTATTCTTAACAGATACTGATAATGATGGTTCTCTTGCACAAGCTAATATTCTGGCGTTTGAAAAAGCACTTCCAGAAGAATTGAAGAATAGATTTCAAACTCTTTACTGTCAAACAGTAAATGGTAACACTGCTCGTGGTTTTACGGTTGATTTAGTTGATTTGTGGTTAGAAAAAAATCCAAACTTAAAAGATAAGCCTTTTACCATAGTAACTGCGGATAATGGTATTAACTCTGTTGAAGAACAAATTAAAATTAATAAAAAATATCCGAATGCAACATTAATTGTCACTGACCACCACAATCCTGATGAGGACAACGTTGTTGTTCCAAATGAAAATACATTAGTTGTAAACCCAAAATACAAACCAAATAAATATTTCCAATCCAAGAATATTTCTGGTGCTAATGTTTTAGGTCGTTTGTTAGAAAATGTTTTAAATGAATTTGAGACAACTCATAAAGCAGAATTGAAAGATAAAGACTTGGTTGTAGAGCATATGAGAGAGATATCTCGTGCAGCAAACTTGCTAGATTATGTAGATACAGATATTACAGATAAACCATTAAAAGATCATATTGTCGAAAAATATGCTTCTCTTGGTGGATTAATGAATGTAAACAATTCTTTAAACAAAATCGTATTAACAGAGAAGACAGAAAAAGAAATAAAAGATTTATTTTCTGATGTTGAAGGTTTGGATATTGATAAAGTGACAGAAACTATTCAAAAAATTAAAGCACAAAATGTATTGGCAGAGAAACTAATTACATTACAATATCGTTTTTCTGCATTAACAAATGACGAAAAAGCTTCTATTGCGAAAGATAGAATCTTTGCAGACATGATTACTGAATTAGATAAAGAGAAAAACCCTAATATTAGCAATATAAACCCAAACTATATAGAACAGTTAAGACCTTTTATTTATACTTACACAACAAGTAATGAATTGCTTGACTATGAACAAGGTATTCTTGATCAAATGGTTAATGTGTATTCAACATTGAAAAAAGAAGAAAGAGTTTTACAAGCAGAATTTGGTAAGGTTAATCTTTTGAATATTGAAAAGCTAGATAACTCTACAATAATGTATCCGAAGAACTCAGATCACCTAAGTCTTCTAAATAGAAAACTTTTAGGTAAAATTTATAACGAAGAAAACAATGGTATGTTATTGACTCTTGATAATGTGGAAAGAGAAAGAGCGACAGGTTCTTTCCGTAGTATTTATCGTATTCAAGATATTTTAAGAAACAAAGATAAAATAGAAAACTTATTTAATGTTAAAATATCTTTCCAAGGACATGATAAAGCTGCTGGTTTCTTTATTGAAAAACAAGACGGTGAAGAGTTAAAACCAGAAATAATTGAAGAAATCAATAAATATATAAATAAAAATCTTAATACTTTAAAAGAAGAAGATAAAAGAAGTTATTCTCATTTAATTCAGACAGATTTTGATTTCAACACATTCACTGTATTCAATGCTTATAATAAAGCAGTGAAAGGTAGTTTAACAAACATGCAATCACTAGCACCTGTTGTTCAGTTTAACAACCATACTTATTTAACGAATTCAAAAACATTGTTGGACGAAAGTTTACAACAAATCGTTAAAAATAAAAAATATGGATATGTTCCAGCTTCTATATCTTTTGATAATGATACAGTTATTATTCCAACAGAGTTGTTGAGACAAATGGCAAATAGTAACTTTAAAGATGCACTACAGATCTCGTTCATGAATGATGGTGCGTTTATTGGTAACAAAATAATTCCAGATGTTAATAAGCAAAAATTAGTTAAAATTAAGAAAAACAATAAAGAAAGAGAAAAAATGATTTCTTTCTACGAAGAACATTACAAAGATAAGCATTTTGTAGAATTACCAATGAAATATATAAAAGAATCTCCATTCTTTGCAGCTAATAAATTTGGTGAATCTGAATATACTAGATATGAATCAACGGTTATTAGTATTTTAGATGAAACAGGTTCTGATATGATTGTTGTTGCAGACGTAGAAGCGAATGGGCTAGGTAGTGCTCCAAAGATTTGTAACTTAGGAACAGTAGAATTATCTATTGATGAAAACTCTGGTAACTTTATCAGCCCTAAACTTTTCAAAGAAAGAGCATTTAAATCAATGACTGGTAAGCACTTTATGCTTTCAAAATCACAACTGTCTGACGTTGAAGAAATCACAAAGAAAGAATACAACAACTTAAACTTTGCTGAAAAACAAATGACAATGGTTATGTTGGAAGACGAATCTAGATATTTTAAAGTTTCATCTTTTGATAAATTTAAATCTTTGAATAACTTTTCTAAGAAAAATGGTGGTGTTCATATAAATAGAGGTCTTAAAGCTTCTATGGGTTCTGTTTTTATAAATGACAATGACGTTAAAATAACAGAAAAGATAGCAACACTTACAGCTATTGATAATACACTATTGAATAAAATAGGTATGTCTTCTAAAAAAGCTGACGAAATTTTCACAGAAAGATACAAAGATAAAAAAATTATTTTCCAAGCACACAACTTGCCATACGATTTAGGTGTTCTTAGAGGTAACTTGAACGAGCTTTATAAATTAGTGACAGATATTGAAAAAGGAAATAAACTAAACGATTCGGCTATATATAGTAGAAGCCAAAAACTTGCTTACGATCCAATTAATATTGCAACATTCGAAAAAGATATGGTTCCTGCATTGCATGGTAAAGAGTTCTTTCATTCAGAGGCTTCTGATTTTGCAATAAACGGTTTCTTGTCAAATTCGGAAGACGGAATGTTACCAGATAGAACTGGTAGACATTTCCTTAAAAAGAAAGACGGTAAAGTGACAATTATTGATACAAAAGAAAATGTAGAAGTAACTGTTGAAGTTGCAAGAGCTTCTTTACAAGCAATAGAAGACGAAAGGGTTAAAGAGTTTGAATTAATGGGCGTTCCAGAGGATGAAATAGAAAAAGTAGATATTTCTGAATTATCTGTTCTTGATTTATTGCAAAAGCAAATCAAAGTAATTGACATGCCAGGAAACTCTATCAAGTATTCAGTTCAAAGTTTATCAGATTATGATATGATTCGTTCTATGATTCTTTCTAGTGCAGATTTCCAAATCAAATCTGTTGATATCCCAGAAGAATTTGAAAATGCAAAAGAGAAGCTGGAATTCTTTATGATGAATTATCATTTTGATGCTTCATTTAAAGAAAACTTTTCAAACTTCCAGAGTTCTTTAGACGCAGATGAGATATCTGATATGTTCGTGACAGCAGGTTTTAAAGAAGCTGCTATCGAGGAAATGAAAGAAGAGTTTATTGCGGAAACAAATAGATTAAAAGCGGAAGGAAAGATAAAAAGAGCAAGAAAAGTACCTGATTTCTCTGATAAGACGCCAGAAGATCCAAAGATTGAAGTGTTTAATAATTTTGCTGCTAAGTTTTTAGAAGAAAACAAAGATCTTCAAAAGAAATTCCATGAAACTTGGGTTTATAAAAGAGTTCTCAATGCTGTTAATCCAACAAAAGAAAAATTAAAAGACAAAGATTTGGTTGGTCAGATAGCATATGTAACAGCAATTTCTGAAGAAGTTGTTGAGAAAATAATGAAAGAAGCTATTGAGTATAAAGAAAAATACAATTTAGATAGTGTTATTCAAAAAGAACCACACAATAACTTGTATTTCGATAAGTGTGACGTAGCAATGGAAGCTGTTTTAACATTTAAACGTCCAACAGACAGAAATTACAATACTTATAATCACTCTACAAAAAATGTTGTAAATATGTATCTTGAAAACATAGCAAGAACAACATATAAAAACATGGAGGCAGATTTAAGAACAGTAGCATTGGATTCCTACAGTAGAAAACAAGCTGCGTCTTATAAACGTGTAAATAAAACCGATTTCATTAAAAGAAGTATTGAGTCAGACATTGAACATGTAAAATTCAAGTTTAGTGCAGACACATTACAGCAACATGCTTTTGCTTATGGTGTATTAAAAAGAGAATTAACAGACGAAGAAATAGATAATGCTTCTGAAAAGTTAGAGTTTATTGTTAGAAATGAACAAATGAGAAACTCTGTTTACCAGCAAGATGTTATTACAGAAGCTGATGAAGAGTTTGTTAAAACTTTAAATAATATTCTTGATAGAAATGAAGGTAAAGTTAATGAGTATAGAAAAGAAATGGAAGAGTTTTTTGAGGAAATATATTTCTCTAAGAAAGAAAATGAAATGCATAAATGTTTAAAATTAGTAGAACATTCTATATTAACGGGTGAATCTATTAAAACTCCAAGAATGGGTGCATTAATGAAAAGAGAAAAAGAAAGCTTAATTGATTTAACTGCTAAGTTTAGTGATATAGCAGTGGATTTAGGAGTAAGCCAATTAAAACCATTCATTCCTACAACATTAGGTATAGGTCAATCAGATAAAATTGATCAATACTTAGGAAAAACAATAGACGATATCGTTTCTGCACCAAAGGAAGAAGAAGTGGATCAAACGTTAATGAATTTCTTTTCCAATATAAAGGAGAAAGAAGAAATATCTATTGAAGAAAAACTAGAAGAAGAACTAAAATTCTTAAATACTCTTCACAAAGGAAATGAGACAGCAATTGCACAAGATTTATTAAAGTCAAAAATAATAAAAAGTGTAAACATAAAGAGACAAAACAATGCTAAACAAATATTTAAGTTCTCTGAGTTGTTAAATGAAAAATTAGGCTCTATTTTGCGTGGTGAAGATCAATCAGTTGAATTCGAATACAAACCAGAAATAATAGAGGTAACTTCAGAAATGCAAGAGAAAATAGAAGCAGGTTTGGAAAAGGTAAAATCAAAACCTAAAAGAAAAACAGCAGCTAAAAAGAAATAAAACTTCTTAAAATGTGAAATAAAAAGAACGAGAGATCGTTCTTTTTTTATATAAAAAATAAGGAGCGTGAGAATGCTTTTAGGTAGATTAAAAGACATTGTTTTTAAAAACGTTGACAATAAAAAAGATAAATTAATAAAAAATATATTTTTAGAAATAATAGAGACAAATGTGAATTTGTCTAAATTGTTTCTAAAAAGAGAGATAAAAAAAATAAAAGAAGTTGTTTTAGAAGAAAAAATTATAGATTTTGAAGTAGAAAAAGAATTGTTGAATGAAATATTCAAGAGAATATCTAAATTTAAAAAAGAAAACGAATTATTACTGGAAATATCGGAAGAAGATTTTGTTTATTATGTTTTGTCTTCTAATGAAATGGAATCAATAAAAAACTTATTTTTAGATAACGTAAAAATAAATAGATTTAAAAAACGTTATTTGAAAAATATTCTTGAAACTAAAAATGATAATAAGTTTGTTTTAGACCTAATAAAAGAAGCGAAGGAAAAATATAAAGAAGAAGATAATGACACCTTAAAAACGGTGGAGTCAAATAATGGTTTTTTAAACAGGTATGCTGAAAACTTGTCTAAGAATATTAAGGGAAGTAATTTAATAGGAAGATTAGAAGAGAAAAATGCAGTATATAGAAGTTTAAAAAGAAAGAACAAAAGTAACCCTTTAATAATAGGGGCGCAAGGAACAGGAAAAACTGAACTAGTTAATAGTTTAGCTTTTGAGATGCAAGACAAAAAAATTTATAAACTCGACACAACAGCATTACTAGCAGGAGCAAAATATAGGGGAGACTTAGAAGAAAGGTTGAATAATGTTTTTAATGAAATGATGATAACTAAGGATTCTATTTTATTTATTGATGATTTGGAAGTTTTGTTGAAAACAAATAATCAAGGAAATCAATCAAATATAGGAGCTATATTAAAACCTTACTTTGAAAGAACAGATTTAAAGCTAATAGGCACAGTAACTGCAGAAGGTTACAGAAAACTATTAGAAGCAGATAAAACAGCAGATTCAATTTTTACAAAAATAAAACTTCAAGATTTAAAGAAAGAAGAAGTTTTGAAAATATTAAGAGAGAGAAAGAAAGATTATGAAAAATATCATTCAGTAGTTTTTTCAGAAAACGTATTGTTGGAAATAATAGAACTTTCAGAAAAATATATGCCAGAAAAGAATTTTCCTGAAAAAGCGTTGGATTTATTAGATGATATAGGTGTCTTGGCAAATGAAAAGAAACTAAAGAGAGCAAATTTTAACATTTTAAAAGAAGTGTTGAATGTTAAACTCGGAAATAAAAATGAAGATTATATGAAAAAAGAAGATATATTAAAAAATCTAGAAAACAATTTGAATAAAAAAATAATCGGTCAAAAGGAAATAATCAAAAAAATAACTGAATCTTTTATTGTTTCTGAGTTGGGTTTAATAAAAAGAAATAGACCAGAAAATATATTTTTGTTTTTAGGCTCTACGGGTGTAGGTAAAACAGAATTAGTAAATGAGATATCACATAATTTAACTAAGAATTTAATACGTATAGATATGTCTGAATACTCAGATAAAATGTCATTAACAAAATTAATAGGAAGTAGCTCTGGTTATGTAGGTTATGAAGAAGGTGGGGTGTTAAGTAATGCTGTAAAAGAAAAACCTGATTCAATAGTTCTCTTAGACGAAATAGATAAAGCAGATCAATATGTTTTAAATATGTTACTTCAAGTTTTTGATAATGGTTTTTTAAATGATGGTCAAGGAAATAAAATAAATTTTAAAAACACGACTGTCGTGATGACAGGCAATATAGGTTTAAAAGATAAGCAGTTAAATAAAAAGATCGGCTTTTTAAATAAAGAAAACGAAGATTATTCTTTTAAGATAGATTTAAAGCAATATCTACCATTGGAATTTATAAATAGAATTGACGAAATTTTTTACTTTGATTATTTGTCGGACAAAGTTATTTTAAAAATTATTGAAAATAAAATGTTGGAAATAAAAGAAGATTTGTTAGATAAGAATATAAAAATTTCATATAAAAAAAATTTATTTGATTATGTTTTTAAAAATGCTTATGATAAAAATTATGGTGCAAGAAAGATAGGTAGATTTATTGAATCAAATATTTTAACAAAAATTGCTAAAAGTGTTGTTTTGAACCCAAAGAAAAGATTATTAAATATAGAAATAAAAAATAATAATATATTGATAAAATAAAAAAAGCAGTTAAATAACTGCTTTTTTTATTTAAGGCTTAATTATGCACCTTTAACTCTGTCTTTAAGACCTTTACCTACTGAGAAACCAACAGTTTTCTGTGCAGGAATAGTCATAACAGCACCAGTTTTTGGATTGCGACCTTGACGTTCTTTACGCTCTTTAGCTTGGAACTTACCAACATTTACAAAAGTAACTGTTTTCCCGTCAACTAATGATTCAGTAACAACTTCCCATAATGAATCAATGTGCTCTAGTGCTTCTTTTTTTGTAACGCCCATTTTGTCGGCAACTAGTTGAGCAACTTGTTCTTTATTTAATTGTTCTTTACTCATGATATAAACTCCTTAATTTATTATATATTTATTAGATCACTTGTGAAATCTTTAAATGAGTATATGGCACATTCTTTTTTTTGTCAATAAGTCAACTTTGTTTTTTTTCCTTTAAAATAGATAAAAAAACATAAAAAATAAAAATATCCCTTTTAAATGGGGTTTTTTTTGTGTTTTTTAAATTTAAAAAAAATTTTTTAAACTTGAAAAAAATGAATGTTTAAAAGGAAAATAGTATTAAAATGCACAAACAAAAAAAGTGTTTTACTTTGAAATATTAAGATGTTATCTTGTGATTTGTTATAAATGGAGAAAAAAAATTGGAACAATTAGATAAGTTAATAGTTACTATAAACTATATAAGAACATTTAATGAAGATAATGGTTTCATTGTATTCAATGGAACTGATTTTGAAACAGGTAAGACTACAAATGTTAAAGGAAGTTCCTTTTCCTTAAATGAAGGTGACATATTAGAATGTGAGGGAAAATGGTTAAATGATCCGAAATGGGGTATGCAATTTGACGCAAAAACAATTCAGCTTTATACACCAACAACACCTCAAACAGTTCTCTCTTACTTAGAGAGTGGATATATACGTGGTATAAGAAAGAAAACCGCAGCAAATATTTTCGCAATGTTTGGCGAAAAATCAATTGAAATATTAGATCAAGATCCAGATCAATTAAAAAATGTTAAAGGTATTGGGGAAAAAACACTTGAGAAGATAATAGAAGATTGGAATGAAAAAAGAGTCTTACATAAACAAAATGAGTCTTTAAAAGAACTTGGCTTCTCTATAGAAGAAGCTTTAAAAATATCAAAAACTCTTGGTGGAGAAGCTATAAAAACATTGTGTGAAATGCCGTATGCTTTAGTAACAGAACAAGAATTTGATTTTTCTTTTGACAAAATAGATAAAATCGCCTTAACAAAGCTACGTTTTCAGCCAACAAATCCAGCAAGAATATTGACTTACATTATTTACCTATTAAAAAAAGCAGAAGGTCGTGGTAATACATATCTTGATAAAGAAGTTTTATTTAAAGAAGGTTTGAAAAAATTAAAGATAGATAAAGAAGATTTTGAGTTGTCTTATTTAGCAGGTTTGAAATTCAAAAAAATAATAGAAAATGAAAAAGAAAATATAATAATAGTGCAAAAGAAAAGCACTTATAATGCTGAAATGTTTATTGCTACAAAAATAAAGCAGATATTGGAAGGAAGTGGAAAAGTTTTTTTCTCACCTGAGTTAAAGATAGATGACGCAACAGAAAAAGGTTTTGTTTTATCGGAGGGTCAAAAAGGTGCTATAATAAAATCCCTTGAGAATAAGGTTTGTATAATAAATGGTGGACCAGGTGTTGGTAAAACAACTGCATTAAATACTCTAATAAAAATGATAAAAAAACAACATATGACTTTTACATTATGTGCTCCGACTGGTAAGGCAGCTCAAAGAATGTCTGAATCTACAAACGAAGAAGCAAATACAATCCATAAAACATTAGAATACAATCCTCCAATGAAAGCTTTTCAAAAAAATGAGATAAACCCAATAGATACAGATTTTGTAATAATAGACGAAACTTCAATGGTAGATGTGTTTTTGTTTAGAGATTTATTAAAAGCTATACCAAATAGTTCAACATTAATTTTAATAGGAGATGTAAATCAAATTCCAAGTATAGCTGCAGGAAAAGTATTGAAAGACTTGATAGAATCAGAAAAAATACCAACTGCATTTATAACAGAGCTTCAAAGACAAGCAAAAGATTCTGATATTATAAATAATGCTTACTTAGTAAATGAAGGTAAATTTATAAAAGTAAATAATAAAAAAGATGGCGATTTCTTTTTTATAAAAACAAGTAGTGATTTTAATACATTAGAAAAAATAAAAGAAATGGTTAAAAATAACATACCAAAAGCTTTTAAGGTAAACCCTAAATATTCATTACAAACATTAACCCCTATACATGAAAAAGCTTTGGGTAGAAAAAGTTTAAATAAAGAATTGCAAAATATATTAAATGAAGAAAGTGATTTAATAAAAAGAGGTGAAGTGGAATTTAGAAGAAATGATAATATAATGCAAACAAAAAACAACTATGATAAAGAAGTCTTTAATGGGGATAGCGGAGAAATACTTTCAATAGGAAGAAATCAAATAGACGTGACGTATAATGGTAAGATAGTAAATTATGAAAGGACAGATTTTGATCAATTAGAACTTAGCTATGCAATAACAATGCACAAATCACAAGGTTCAGAATATCCTTTGATTATTATTCCTATTAGTAGTGATTATAGCGGTATACTAGATAGAAGTCTATTGTATACTGCAATAACACGTGGAAAAGAAAGAGTGATAATTATAGGCAATGAAAGAAGATTAAAAGAAGCTATAAAAAATGATTTTTCTAGAAGAAGAAAGACTTATCTAAGAGAAATTTTAATTGAAAAATTAAAATAAAAATAAAATAATAAAAAAAAGCCGCACATGGTTTTTTTTATTTTCAAAAAACAAAAAACTTTTATTAATAAGTATTTTTTTGACTTGAAAAGTTCTAAAGAACTTGACAAAAGGTTTTAAAAAGGTTAATAAAGAGTCAAAAACAACTTGATAATTTTTGTTTTTATAGTATATATTGAATATATAGAAAGTTTTTTAGTAATTAAAATAGTGGAGGCTGAAATGGCTAAGAAATCAGAAAAAGGAACACCAGTAGTTGCAGCAGGTGACATTGGTTGGGGATATACAAAATATATGAAAATGGATGAAGATGGAGAAATAACTTATCATAGTTTCCCTTCATTAGCACCACGTTCTACTGGTCAAGACTTATCAATGGGTCTTCTTGGGAGAAGAGATACTGTTATTGTTGATGTTGAAGGAACTTTATATGAAGTAGGTCCTGACAGTACAGATTTGGATATTAACGACTCAACAAGAAACTTAAATGACCAATTTATTTACACAGATCAATACAAAGCACTTTTCCACGGAATGTTGAGTTATATGGATCACGACGAGATTGATTTATTGGTTTTAGGTTTGCCAGTATCAGGTCTTGGATTGGCAGTAGATTTGAAGAAAATGTCTGTTGGAGAACATAAAATTCCAAAAGTGGGTTCTGAAACAAATGAATATAGAACAGTTAAGGTAAAAGACGTTTTGGTTTTACCACAACCATTGGGTTCTTTGTATCACTGTCTATCTCAAATGGATACAAATGAAAAATTTGAATTCTTGGAAGACGAAATGAATCTTATTATTGATCCAGGTTTTTTGACTTTTGATTTCCTTTTGGCTAATGGTAAGAGAACTGTTGAGAATCGTTCAGGCGCACACCCAGGTGGTGTATCTAAAATTCTGCGTTCTATTGCGACTTCAATATCTGAAAAACACGGAATAAAATATGATAACTTAAGTGCAATAGATAAAGCATTGGCAAGAAAAAGATTGAAAGTTAATGGTAAAGTAGAGGATCTAGTAGAACATATTAAAAACACTCGTTCTGTAATAGAAGGCTCTGTTAACTTTATGAAAAACATGATTGGTGATGGCTCTGATATTGATAATATTATTCTTGTGGGTGGTGGTTCTGAGTTGTTTAAGAAAACAATAGAAATCTACTATAAAAATCATGAAATAATCTGTATAGAAGATCCACAAATGACTAACGTTAAAGGTTATTACGAAGCAGGACTTGATTTTCTTAAAATTAAAAAATAAGCAGGAGGTTTTATGGAAAACAATAAAAAGGAAAATATTAGAGTAAATCTCAATATAGATCCAGAAGTAAATCCAAAACTTTATGCTTTTTTAGAAAAAAAAGACAAGCGAAAAAGAGCTAGTATAATAAGAAGAATGCTAGAAGAAATGCTTCAAGAAGAAAAATAAAAAAATGGCTTAGTGCCATTTTTTTTTATTTTAAAAAATACTTGCTATAATAATATAGAGTAGCTATAATGAGCGAAAATAAAAATGGAGAAAATATGTTTATTTTAGACGTTCCTTATTCGGAGAAAGATAGAGCTTCTGGTTTGGGTGCTTCTTGGAAAGGAGATATAAAAAAATGGGTTGTTCCTGATGGTGTCGATTTAGAACCATTTTTGGAATGGGTTCCATTAAATAAACTTGAAGAAGCAAAATTAATCGTTGAGTCTCAAAAACCAGAAAAAGGCTTGAAGTTAAGTGCTTTAATTAGAAAAGTAAAAAGAGCAGTAGAAGAAGAAGTTTCAGGTCATTACTGGGTTAATGCAGAGATAGCAGATCTTCAATATCATAAGGGTAGTATGTATGTTCAACTTGCTGAAATAGACGAACGTGGAAAAGAAATTTGTAAAAATAGAGCAATAGTTTGGTCTAATAATGTTGAATATATAAACAATAGGTTTAAATCAGAAACTGGAAATGACCTAATGAAAGGGTTAAAAGTTCTAGTAAAAGTAAAAGTGACTTATGATTTAAGATTTCAACTATCTTTAACGATAGAAGATGTAGATCCAACTTTTACTCTTGGCGGAATAGAAGCAAAAATAAAAAAAATAAGAGATAGGGTTGTCGCTCTTGGCTTGTATGATAAAAACAAAAAACATGCAGCACCTTACTTTTTTAGAAACATAGCAGTGGTCTCACCGAATGAAGCAGCAGGTTTAGGTGATTTCAAGGCAGACGCAGATATGTTAGAGCAACATAAGATTTGTAAATTCACTTATTATACAGCAGTATTTCAAGGAGATTCAACTGCAAAAACAGTTTCACAAGCATTAAAGCAAGCTTCATTTGAGGCAGAAAAAAAACGATTTGACGCAATAGTTCTCATTCGTGGTGGTGGTGCAAAGACGGATCTCCATTTCTTAAATGAATTTGACATCGCTAAACAAGTAGCAGAAGCTAAAGTTCCTGTTTTTGTTGGTGTTGGTCATGAAAGAGATAAAATACTAGTTGACGAAATAGCATTTAGAAGTTTTGATACACCTAGTAAGGTTATTGGGTATATATCTTCAAATAATGTAGCGGTTTATAAGAGATTTGAAAAATCAATAACAGAAATAAATCATTCTTCAAACAGACTGCATGAGCATATAAAGAAAAGTTTAAAGTCTAGTGAAGAATTAATAAATGCAAACTCTAAAAATCTTATATTAAATGTAAAATCAAGGTTACAAACAAATATAAAAGAAATAAAGGAATCTGCATTAAAAACGAGATCTAATTATAAAATACGATTAGAAGATTTGGATTCAAATATAAAGATTAGTGCAAACAGAACAAAAGCTAACTATAAAATGAGCCTTGAAGATAAAATAAATAACATTAAAATCAATGCAAATAAAAACACAAAAGACTTGCAAACAAAGATTAAAATGAATTATAATGCTATATTTAATGAATCAAAAGTATTGCTTAGTGATTACAAATGGAAGTTAGATAACATATCTTCTGAGATTGATAAAGTAAGTCCATTAAATGCATTGGATAATGGTTTTGCCATAATAAAGAGTTCGAAGGGTGAAATAATAAAATCTTTAGAAGATTTAAATAAAGAAAAAACATTCACTGTTTGGTTAAAAGACGGTGAAAAAGAATTTAAAAATGAGGAATAAAGATATGACAACAAAAAAAGAAACAGCAAAAGAAATGGAATCAAGAATCCAAAAAATGGAATTATCTCAAATAATAACGAGATTAGATGAAATTCAAAACATCTTGAAAAACAATTCTGGTAGTGCAATAGATACAATGATCCCACTACTTGAAGAAACTAAACTATTAAAGGCAAAAGCTGATACAATGGTTGGTGAAATAGATGCCTATTTATCAGAGCAAGAAAATTAATGTTTGACAATTTGGAAACATTGCTTTTATCTGAAGAATGTAACTTCAGCAAACTTTATGAATATTGTAAAGAAATGAGAAGATTGAAAATTCCAAGCACTGTAATAAGTAAATTTATTTATAATGTTTATTTAGAAAATGAAAGTTTTTTTGAAGAAGATGAAGTAAGAGAAGATTGTATTCGTGATATTTCGGATATATTAGATGGTTATTGTTCTCAAAAAATCTCTTTACGATAAAAATAAAAAAGACTCATTGAAGAGTCTTTTTTTTTGTTTTTATTCTTCGTCGTTTTGTTGTTCTTCTTCCATTGTCTGAGGTGCATTTTTTAATTCAGTTTCATACATAGAAAAGAAATCTATAGCAGGTGGTATATTAGAAGGGAAATTAGTCATTGCCAATACATTTGTAGTTCTTTCTCTTGTATAAGGATATAAAACAGAAGCACAGTTTGTTTTTATTATTTTATCAAATTCTTCAACTGTAAACCCTTCTATATGGAAAACTCCTGTGTATTCGACCTCTGATTTGTAAACACCAGAATTATCTTCTTCTTTTAACCCGTCAACCATTAAGCCAAAAGAAACCTCAAACAACTGTTCATTTATTTTATTAGATTGTATTCTAAAATTAATACCTTCTTTTATAGTAAATGGTTCAAATGCATATCTATTAGCATTTTGTCCGTCAAAAAGTTGCTTTGTAAGATTCAGGTTAACCAATTTAAAAACTTTACTCATTTTTTTACTCCTTGTTTTTATTATTTCAAAAGAAAATTATCATATAAAATAAAAAAAGCAATAGAGACCTTGATTTATTTTTTTTGTAAATTATAATAAAAAACACTTTATTTAAACAAAATTAGGAGTTTGCTTGGAATGCAAAGGAGCAAAAAACAAGAACAAAGGATAATAACAAACAGAGGAAAGTTTTTAATAATTTTTTGCGGATTTTTATGTTTGATATTATTTTCGAGATTAATATTTTTACAAGTGATAGACAAAGAAAAATTTACTACAATGAGAACTAAGAATGTAGTAAAGACAAGTTATATACTACCAGAGAGAGGCGACATTCTTGATAGGGAAAATAGAAAAATAGCAGGAACAAGGGGAATGTTCTCTGTTGTTGTAATACCAGAAAAAATAAAAGGTTTTAGGAAAAATAGAGAACAAGTTTCAAATGATTTTATAGAAAAAATAAGTGAGATAATAGAACTTACAGAAAAACAAAAAACAAAATTAAAAAGAACCTTAAAACATTCTCCAATATTTAGTGAAGTAGTAATTAAATCAGATATTGAAGAAGAAGAGTTGACTGCGATAACTCAAAATAAAAAATATTTAGAAGGCGTGGATATAACTTCTTCTAGGGTTAGAAACTATGAAAATGGATCTTATTACTTAAATGTTTTAGGTTATGTAGGTAAAGTTTCACCAAAAGACCTTAAAGATGAAACAAAATTTTTAACAAATCTTGATTATGTAGGTAAACAAGGTATTGAAAAACTTAAAGATAAAGAGTTGCTAGGAAAACATGGAGAAGAAGTGATAGGTGTAAATGCTTATGGTAAAGCAATGAGTAGAGATAAAATAAAAGAATCTCAAAAAGGAGAAACTATTCATTTAACAATAGACCAAGATTTACAAGTTTTAGCTCACGAATTGTTAGGCGAAGAGCGTGGATCTGTTGTTGCATTAGATCCTAATACTGGTGAAGTTTTAGCGATGGCTAGTACACCAACATATGATCCTAACAAACTAGTAAAGGGTTTGTCTCATAAGGAATACAATAGAATTTTCAAATCTGTTAATACTTCCCCATTCTTTGATAGAGCGATAATGGGGCAATATCCACCAGGTTCTACTATAAAACCATTTGTTTCAATAGCTGGTCTTTTAGGGGACTGGATAGATCCAGAAAAAAGAGTTTGGTGTGGACCTTATTATCAATTAAAAGGTTCAACAAGAAGATTCAATGATTGGAAACCTCAAGGTCATGGTTGGTTAACAATGACAGACGCAATAGCAAGATCGGCAGACGTTTATTATTATAAACTTGGAAAAGAAATGGGAATTGATTATCTTTATGATGTAATGTCTGTTTATGGTTTTGATAAAAAAACGGGAATTGACTTAAAAGGTGAAAAGCCTGGATTATTACCTTCGACGGAATGGAAAAAGAAAAAACTTAAAGAAAATTGGTATACAGGTGAAACATTGATTGCAAGTATAGGTCAAGGATACATGCTTTCAACACCAATGCAGTTAGCACAAGCAACAGCAGTATTGGTAAATGGTGGTAAAACATATAAGCCAAAACTAATAATGGAAGACGAAACAAAATTAATATCAGAAGTTAATATTCCAGCAGAATATACTGAAATAGCAAAAGCTGGAATGAGAGAAGTTCTTTTTGGTAAATATGGAACAGCAAGAAAATGGAAAAGAAAATTAATAAGATATGATCAAGGTGGTAAAACAGGGACTTCTCAAGTTTACTCAACAAAAGGAGAAAGACCAGATAAAGATATTGAAATGCCAAAACACCTAAAAGATCACGCTTTGTATATTGGATTTGCTCCTTACAATGATCCAAAAATAGTAATCTCTGTTGTTGTTGAGAACATTGGTGGTGGCAGTACCTATGCAGCACCAATAGGAATAAAAGTAATGCAAAAATATTTAGATAAGAATTATCCAGAATTAATAATGGAAGGAAAAGAAATTTTGAAAGAGGAAGATAAAAATGAGAAAAAGTAAGAGTTTTTTAGACCATTTGAAAATAGATTTTTGGTTATTTGCCTCACTTCTTTTAACAATTGTTTTTGGGATGTTTATACTATACTCAGCGTCTAATCAGAATGCAGCAGTAATAGAAAATCAATCTCTTAAAGTATTGTTCGGTTTTGTAGTAATGGTTATTTTTGCACAAGCAAACCCACAGGTGTTAAAAGTTTGGACGCCAAGATTCTTTGTGGTTTCATTGATACTTTTAGCTTTGGTTCCAATTATAGGAGAAAAGAGTTTAGGTGCTCAAAGATGGTTAGATTTTGGAGTTAGATTTCAACCTTCTGAAATTATAAAATTTACATTGCCAATGATGTTAGCTTGGTTTGTTTCGACAATAGGCGCACCAGATAATGCAAAACGTATTTTTGTAATGTTCGTTATTCTCGTAGTCCCTTGTGGTTTGATTGTAATACAACCCGATTTAGGAACTTCAATATTAGTAGGTGCTGCAGGAATTTTTGTAATATTCTTGGCAGGAATAAGCTGGAGTTTTATTTTAAAATCTTTGGTTGCATTATTGGCATTTCTCCCAGTTGCTTGGAGCTTTTTATTGAAACCTTATCAAAAAACAAGAGTTTTAACATTACTGAATCCAGAATCAGATCCTACGGGAAGTGGTTATCACGTTATTCAGTCAAAAATAGCAATTGGTTCAGGTGGTTTTTCAGGGACAGGTTGGCTGGAAGGTGTTCAATCACATTTGAATTTTATACCAGAACAAAAAACGGATTTTATTTTTGCAGTTTTAAGTGAAGAATTAGGAATGATTGGCTTTTTTATATTGATGTTTTGTTATTTTTTAATTATTGCAAGATGTTTTTATATATTTTTTAAATTAAAAGAAGTTTATGATAGATTAGTCTGCGGGGCATTGTTGATGATATTTGTTTGTTATATATTCGTAAATATAGGTATGGTATCAGGAATATTACCAGTAGTTGGAGTTCCACTTCCCTTAATTAGTTTTGGTGGAACCTCAATAGTAACTTTATTGGCAGGTTTTGGTATGATTTCAGCGTTTTATCACAATCAAAAATCAAAATCAGCGAAAATGTATAGAAGATAACTAAAAATAAAGGTAAAGACATTATTTTGTCTTTACTTTTTTTTATGCTAAAATGTTATTAAAGATATAGGAATAAGTGATAAAAATGTCTCAAAACAAATATAACATACAACAATTTTTAAAAAGCTCTATTCAAAAAAATAACAAAGATTTAGATAAAACACCTTTTACTGCTTTTATTACGAATGAAATTGCAAAAATAAAAGAAGCTGAAAATCCTGAATTATTAGAATCATTAGAAAGTTTATTTAATTTCTTGGAAAATTCAAATAGAAAAACTAAAAAAGAAATCTTAAATGGTTTAATAGATTTTTTCGAATTAAAAAATTATGCAAATAAAAAAGAAACAAATGAATTGTTTTTATCAAATGCGTCAATAGATGAATCTTTGTTTAAAAATATAATTGGTTCAATTTTTGAATCAGGATTAGAGGTCAATAATGGAAAAATATCATTGGACGGAACAATAGCGAAAATATTGTTTTTTAAGTCAATTGAAGATATTGAAATAAAAATAATAGAATCAAAGATATTAGACACTCAAATAATAGAAACAATAAATAAAAAAGAAAATACAATATTTTCAAAATTTGCAAGGTCAGGTGCAATAGACTTATTTTATGATGAAATCTTGTCAGAAAGCAGTTTTTTAACAAATGAAGAAAAGATAAGAATTAAAGAGAATGTAAAAAAGAACCTTGTAAAATCAGGAATGACACCTGAAGAACTTTTGGCGACGAAAAAGAAAATAGAAATTAATGATTTTGATAAAAAGTTTGGAACAATCTATAAGCCAGATGATGAAGCAGTTTTAAGAATTAAAAAATTAACAAGAAACGAATCTGTTTTTGAGAATAAGGTCTTTAAAGATTATTGTGAAGCTCAAAACATTGTTTATGTATCTGCTTTTGAAAAAATACAGTGGCAGTCGATAGGTAAAAATAATGATTTGTTTAAAGGAAATATGTCAGTCCCTTCATTTGTAAAAAAAGATGAAAATGGTGATTTTGAAAAAATAATATTAAACATATCACCGATAACAGGGAGTGTTAGTTTTAGTGAACAAAATACCTTTGAAAATAGTTTAGGTTTGGCTTGTAGATATTTTAAAGCATTAGAAATACCAGAAGTGGAAATAGTAAATAACAAATCGTTTAGTGACAATTTACCAGAGATTCCAACAATATTGTTGACAGATGACTTAAAAGAAGTTTTAAAATCGGAAAAACCATTAAAGTTTACAACAAAAACAGATATTAATTTAGAAAAAATAAATAAAATATCTCAATTACAAAAAACGTCCAAAATAAAAATAATTAAAAGTTAAAAGCCGAATGGTTTTTTTCTTTTATTTAATCTTTTTTTTTGCTTTTTAATTTTCTTATGTTAACATAAGATAAAAAAATTAAGGAGTGATAAATGTTAGGGCAAATTAATAAAATAGCGAATGCATTAGAAATAAAGAAAAACAAAAAAACAATAATAAAGAAGAACTCTTTAAACAACAAATATAAAGATGCTCCAAATGAAGAATTGAAATTAAAACTTTTAAAAATGAAAGATACAAATTTTGATCTTCCAGAAGCTCTTCAATTGATAACGCAATTATCAATAAATTTTTTTGGTTTATCACCATACGATTCTCAATTACAAGCAGCGTTAGTTTTAAGGTCTGGAAATATAGCAGAGCTTGGAACAGGTGAAGGTAAAACATTAAGTATTGTAATATCTGCAATATTAAATTTTTTGAATTCTGAAAATACACATATAGTAACTGCGAATGACTACTTAGTAGAAAGGGATTATTATTTTTCAAAAGAACTATTTGATTTTTTGGGTATAAAATCTAACAAAAATGGTGACGAAATAAATCCAGTAGATAAAAAAGAAATGTATACTGCTGATGTTTTGTATTCGACAAGTAGACATCTTGTTTTTGATTATTTGAATAATAATAAAGTTAGAAATATTGATTTTGAATTTGAAGAAAGAAGAGACGTCGTAATTATTGATGAAATAGATTTTGTTTTAATTGATGAAGCAAGAACCCCAATTGTAATATCAGGTTCTATTGATACAGATAAAGATTTGTATAGAATATTCCAAAATATTCAAAAAGATTTTAAAGGTGTTCAGAAAAAAGAAGGTTTTGAGGTTAAAGAAGAAGATTTTGTTTATGCAGAAAATTATGTTGAGATAACAGATTTAGGTTATAAAAAATTAGAAAAAACTTTATTGGATAAAAAATTAATAAAGAAAACTTCTGAAATCTATGACGGCTTAGGTTTTTCTTTTATAAAACATTTGGAAAAAGCACTTGCAGCAAACTATACTGTTGTTCACAACACTGACTACATACTTATGGAAGATAAAATAGTTCCAATAAACAAACAAACGGGTAGATTGCAGCCAGGTAGACGTTTTTCTGACGGATTACAACAAGCAGTTGAGGCTAAAGAGAATATAGAAATCACTTCTGATTATCAAGTTCTCGCTCAAACAACGTTACAAAATTATTTTAAGAAATATACAAAACTTTCAGGAACTACGGGAACTGCAGAAACTGAATCAATAGAATTTAAAGATTTTTATGGATTAAAAGTAATATCAGTTGCACCTCAAAAACTATCAAAAAGACAAGATATGGGTGATATTATATTTTTAAGTAAAGAATATAGAATAAAAGAAATATTAAAGGAAACACTTGAAAATATAAAAAATAAAAGACCAACACTGATAGGAACCCAATCTCTTGAAGATTCCGAAGTATTAGCTGATATATTTGAACAAAACAAAATCCCTTTTAATCTTTTAAATGCAAAAAATCATGAAAAAGAAGCTTATATAATTGCACAAGCAGGAAAGCCAAGTGTTGTAACAATAGCTACAAACATGGCAGGTCGAGGGACAGATATAATGCTTGGTGGTAATAAAGAAATTGAGCTTGAGTTAGCAAAAGAAGAAGGTAGATCTGAAGAGGAAACACTTAAAAATTGGGAAGAAAATAATAAAATTGTTTTAGACGCTGGTGGTTTATCAATTATAGGTTTAGGTCGTTGTCCTTCAAGAAGATTTGATAATCAATTAATTGGTAGAGCTGGTAGACAAGGAGATCCTGGTCAGACAAGATTTTTCTTATCACTAGATGATCAAATGTTTATGGGAGCAAATGTATCCTTTTTAAAAAGTTATTGGGAAAAAGAAGATCCTTCGATGGGATTAAGTTTTTCCGTTTTAACTAAAATAGTTAGAGAATCTCAAAAAACAATAGAAAGTGGTAGCTTTAATGCAAGGAAGAGCTTGTTTAAATTTGATTCTATAAACTCAGAGCAAAGAGAAATATTTTACTCTTGGAGAAAAAAAGTTCTACACTTAGAAGATACTGAAAAATTAATTGATACATATTTTTTTGAAACTATTACAAATATAATATTTGATTACACAGAAAAGGAAGATTTTTTTGCAAATGATTTAAAAGGAATGGAAAAAGATTTTAAATTAAAACTAAATGAAGAGATAGACATTAGAAGCCTTTGTGAAAAAAATGATTTGTCTGATGAAGACGATTTTATTGAATTCTTACATAAAGCTCTAATTTTAAATCATAAAGAAAAAATGACTGCTTTTGAAAAAGAAGATAGAATATTAATTGAAAAAGACCTTTTATTGTCAACAATGGACGAAAATTATGCTGAAAACATTTCAAATTTAGAAGAAATGAGAACAAGTACAAGTTTGAGGTCTTATGCTCAAAAGAATCCATTGGATGAATATCAAAAGGAAGCTTTGGAAATGTTTTCTAATTTAGTTAAAAATATAAAAAGTGATTTTTGTCAAGTTCTAAGAAAATTTTCTCCATATGACGTATTAGAAAAAAGAGAACAAATGGCTCAAAGACAAAAAGAATTTGAAGAGAAAAGAGATATGTTGTTAAAAGCACAAAATTCTCAACAATTTTTAGAAAATTCACCACTTCCAAATATAGTAGAAGGAGCAGGAGTATAATAAAAAAAGAGTTCAATCTTTATATACAGTAGATTTAAATTTGTGAATTCTTTTAAAAAGTCCCAAGAAGGGACTTTTTTGTTCTCTTTTTCTTTTTATATACATAGTATTCTTTGTTTATAACATGTATTTTTCGCTAAAATACATACCAAAACAAACAATTTTTTCAAAGATATACACACTGCAAATAAATTTCCAAAAGTGTGTATTTATTTTCAAGAAAAAAACACTTAGATATAGGCTTAATTCACTCAGTCACTCGGAATACACACATTTTTCAATATATATTATAAAAAGTGTCTTTTTTTTAAAAAAAACTTTATTTTCAAAAAACATTTTGTTACTATGGTTTTTTTTTAAATAAAAGATATAATAACAAAAGAGATTTTTAACAGAAAAGGACTAGAAATGTCAGGAATAGAACACATTTTAAAAACATTGAATTCAAAACAAAAGGAAGCTGTTGAGTCAAAAAACCAAAGGACTTTAATATTAGCAGGAGCAGGTTCTGGTAAAACGAAGGTTTTAACAAGTAGAGTTGCTTATTTAATTAATTTAGGTGTGGAGCCAACTTCTATCTTATCAGTAACATTTACAAATAAAGCTGCTGGTGAAATGAAAACAAGAATTGTAAATACTTTACAAGAAATTGATCCTACAATTGAAGTTAATGCTAGGGATTTATCCGTAGGAACTTTCCATAGTTTGTGTGCTCGTTGGATAAGAACTCATGCTTTAACTTTGGGGCTAAGTCAAGACTTTACGATTATTGATCAAGATGAACAAAAATCATTTATTAAAGAAATCTTAGATGAAAAATTAAAATACGGAAGAGAAGCTCCAAACCCTAAAGAAAAAACAAAAATAATCAATGCGTTAACAAAACAAACTTTAAGTTTAATAGGTTATTATAAAGATGAAGGAATCAGACCAGAGGGTATGAAATTTTCTGGTGAAGATTATCAAAAATTAGGCTTTGACTTTAAGCATGTTTATACAACATATGAAGAAGAAAGAGAAAAAAGAAACCTATTGGATTTTGGAGACTTGCTGCTTTACATGGTAGAACTTTTAAGGTCAAATAACCAAATAAGAAGATATTACAATGATCTATTTAGACATATATTGGTAGACGAATTTCAAGACACGAACAAAGTTCAAGCAGAATTAATAGATTTACTTCATGATAAAAAAGAAGGTTATTTGTTTGTAGTAGGCGACGACGATCAATCTATCTATGAATGGCGTGGTGCAAATATAGAAAATATTCTTGGGTTTGATAAAACATACAAAGGCGTGAAAACGGTAAGACTAGAACAAAATTATCGTTCTACAAATAATATATTAAAATGTGCAAATGGCTTAATTGAAAGAAATAAAAAAAGAAAAGGCAAAAACCTTTGGTCAGAAAAACCAGAGGGAGATAAGGTAATAGTTAATGCTTTTGATAATGCTTATGATGAAGCAGATAGAGTAGCGAGAGAAATTAAAAAAGGTCTATCAATTGGTTTATCTCCTGTTGATTATGCGATATTGTATAGATCAAATCATATGTCTCGAATCATAGAACAAAAACTAAATGAACATCAAATAGCATATACAATAATTGGTGGGATTGGTTTCTGGTCTCGTTTAGAAATAAAAGATATCATGTCTTATTTAACATTATGTGTAAACACTGATAATGACATGGCTTTTGATAGAGTAATTAATACACCAACACGTTCTATGGGAAAAAAGAAATTAGAACAAATAAAAGCAAAAGCAGCAATGATGGGTGCTTCAAGGTTTGAAGCTTTGAAATCGCTTGTAGAAGACGGAACATTTAAAAAAACAACCCAAGTAGGTAAAAATGCACTTAATTTTATAGAATTAATAGAAAAGGTTTCGAACGAAGATTCTCCACTTGAAGATAAGCTATCTTTGTTGTTGGACGGAACAAATATTGTTGATTTCTACAAAGATAAAGATGAAGAAAAAGGTCAAGAAAGAGAGTTTAACTTGGTAGAATTAGTGAATGCTGCAAAGCATTTTAAAAATGAATTTCCAGAAGTTGAAAGAGACGAAGTTGCTTTTATTAGTTATGCAATATTACAATCAACCGCAGATAAAGAAAATGAAGACGAATCTGTGCCAATGATGACAATACATGCAGCAAAAGGTTTAGAGTTCAAGCGTGTTTATGCAATTGGTTGGGAAGATGGAATGTTCCCTTCAAGCAGAGCGATAGAGGAAGGTAAGATAGAGGAAGAAAGAAGACTTGCTTATGTTGCGATAACAAGAGCAGAAGACAAATTGACAATATCTTATGCAAATGTAGATCGTTTTTCTGGTTCTAGTGGTGCAATGGCTTCTAGGTTTGTTTTTGAAATGCCAAAAGAACAAGTTGAAATGAAATCATTACAAAAGCGTTCAAGGCAATCTAATTATTTCTCAAACAACAGAGCAACAAATGATTGGAATAAGGAAAGAACAATTAGTGGTTACAAAGTGGGTGCTAAATATGTCAGTGATAAATTTGGTGAAGGGGTTATCCTTGCGGTAATGAACTCTGGTGATATGTTGGAAATTAAAGTAAAATTTGGTGGAATGATAGGCATTAAAGCGTTTTTAGTGGAAAAGAAAAATTAATAAAAAAAAGTTTGACTTTTTGGTTTTGAGATATTATAATAGCGACATTAAAAAGATAGAATAATACTTTGAAGGAGAAAAAAAATGTCTAAGATTACAAGTGAACAAAAAAGAATCCAATACCAAACTGATGATATGACTTCTAGTAGTTTAACAATAGATAGTCGTGTATTTGACGCTCTTGATAATAAAATGGAAGACGCAAAATCTTGGTGTAAAAATAAAGCTCGTGAAGTAAGAACAGAACTTGAAAGAGAAGCACGTGACCTTGAATCAAAAGGTGAACTTGTTAAGCTAGTGGGAAAACAAATCAAGCCGATTACAATTGAAGAGTATATTCGTGGTAAAGTATCAAATGGTGTTAGACAACTTGCTCTCGAAGAAATCATTGATCCTCGTTACAAGTAAGGTAACTTTAAGTAAATAAAAAAACTCCCTTCTGGGAGTTTTTTTATTTGTAAGCACGGTAAGATCTCATTGCCTTCCCAGTAACCCAATCAATTTCATAAATCTTAATGACTTTTTCATTTTTTAAATCTTCATATAATTCATCGGTTAAAGACACTCTTATTGTCTGATCACTAGGTGGAACAAAAATCAAAGCCTTTTCATTTTTGTTTTCACCTTCTTTATTACTTAAATAAAACCTAACATCAGAAGTGTTTACTTCAAATAAATTGAAAAGAAATAATAAAAAACCATCTTCTGTTTTCATAAAATTTACATTTGAAAGTGCATGTTTATAGATTTCAATATCGTCACTCATTTAAACTCCTTTTTTTTTATTAGATTACAAAAATAAAAAAAAGTCAATCTGCTGTTGATTTATTTTTATTTATCGGTAATATAATACAAAAACTATAGAGGATATTATTCATGTTAAAAATGGAAAAAAAGGAATATGATATAAAGAACCAAACTGGTTTAAGTATATCAAGATTATCTATACCAAAAGATTTCGACGAAAAATCATTTAATTTGTTTTTAAAACAAAAAAAATCAAGAATGCCTTCAATGTTTGATGGTATGGGTATATTTTTAGATGTAACAGAAATTAGAGATTTAGAAAATTACAAAGAAATTTTCAAATCAGCTTCAAAAATATTAAAAGAAAACCTGTTTATAGTTTCAGGTGTTTTAAATCCAAAAGATTCTCAAAAAGATTTTTTCAAAAATGAAGAAAAAGTAGCGGTATTTTTCTCATTTAATGAAGGAAATTCAGAAGTTAAAGAAAAAGTGATAGAAAAAGTAGTTGAAATTGAAAAAATTGTTGAAGTTGAGAAAGTAATAGAAAAAGAATCTTCAAACGGTGGGTTAAAAATATATGAAGGAATCGTTCGTGGTGGAGAAAAACTTTATGCAAAAGGTGAATCTCTTTTAATTATTGGTTCGGTAAAGCCTAACGCAGAGGTGATTGCGGATGGAAACATCATTGTTTTAGGAAAACTTGAAGGAAAAGCAATCGCTGGTGGTTCTGATAAAATAGATGCATTTGTTATAGCAAAAGAAATGAAGCCTTCACTATTATCAATAGCAGGAAATTTTAAAGTGCTGGAAGAAGATAGCTCTTTATATGGTTCAAATATAAAAATATCATTCAATGGTAAAGTGTTAGTATCGGAAAAAATTTAATTTAGGGGTTGTTTATGGAAATTAAAAACGAAATGTTAAAAAAATATCTTGAAGATATTGAAAACGGAGAAATGACTCTTCAAAAAATTGACACATTTGGAAAAGAAGCGGATTTTGAAACACTAAGTGAATTGTTTGATTTAATAGAGCAAGGTTCGGTAGATCTTCATGCTCTTAAATTGTATTCAATAGTGTATGAACCGTCTTTAATAGCAGAGGTTTCTACAAAAAAAGCATTAAATTATGTGGACATGATTCTTGCTGCAATGTGGCGTCAAGAAATTGAAAAAGAAAATGAAAAAGAAATAATGTATGCAACACTTGGCTTTGTAATCTTTGGAACTGATTTTGTTAAGCGTGTAAAGAATGGTTATAAACAATTAAGTTATGATTTGGAAAGATTAGAGGAACAAATAAAAAATCTTGTTTATCTTTATGTTTCTGAAATAGAAAATAATAGTTTCATAAAATCGCTTTCACAGGACGCAAATATCCCTAGTGACTCAGAATTGCTTTCTTTGGATATGGAGGAATTAGATTCAGTTAAAAAGATAAAATCAAGAATTGAGTTTTCAAAGTTGGCATATGAATATGAAAATTCTGAAAGCAAAGAAGAAAAATCAAGAATACTAGAGGAAGCAAAGTTATATAATGAAAACGAAGGTGATTATCATTTTCTTCCTGCAATGTGTTTAAATATTTTTAGTGACTTAAAAATATCAAATGGTATTTCAAATGCAGATATTGATTACATAGAAGACAACGAAAATAGTAGTTATGGTTTGCTTAATAACTTATCAAACACTGAAGACTTATCTGTTGAAGATGATTATGAAGATCTTGAAATATTATCTGATTCAAATGAAGGTAGTTTAATAAAAGGTTTTAAAAATCTTGTGTCTTCAAAAACTTCTCCTAAAAAAGAAGGAGTTAAAAGTAAAAAAGTTGAGTTACATAGTGTAACAATGAAATCTACAGCTGCAAAGAAAACAAATTCATTTAAGCATACGATTTTAATGATTTTTATTTTGGCAATAATTGGTTTAGGGTTTACTGCAGTGACACAAAAAGAAAAAATAAATGGTGAAGAATCAGTAGCTGAAAAAGTTGTGGATTCACAGGTAGAATCAAAAAAATTAGAAATTAATCGTTCTGGAACAAACGAAGGAGAGTAAATATGATATTAGAGTCTTTAAAACTTGTCGTTTATGGAAACAACTGGTTTTACTCTTTGTTAGTAATGTTGTCTTTTGCGTCTTTTATAATATCGATATTGATATCAATAAAAAGATCTTATTTAATTTTTAAAAATAGTTACTATACATATTTATTTGAAAAAGATCTTTGGAATCAAAGCTTAGAAAAAAACCTTGATAACGCAAGACAATGGACGGAAAAGTCAACATTAGTGAAAATGTTTTCAGAAGGTTTTAAATTGTTTATTTCACAATACAAAAAAAACAATGAATATAATTCAGGTTCTAATATTGATTTAACAAAAAACACAATGAAAGTTGTTTTGAAGAAAGAATATGAAAACTTAAACATGGGGTTAAATATATTATCTTTTAATAGTTATTTTATTCCTTATGTTTTTTTATTTTTATCTATATTTGAAATAATAAATGTTTTTTCAAATGTCGGTTTGGATGTATTATCTTTAGCTATGTTTGTTAAACCTTTGACTATTCTTCTGATAGGATTGTTAATGACAGGTATAACACATGTTCTTTATGTTAGCATAAAAGATAGATTACTATATGAAGAAGATAAATTGAATCTTTTTGTAGAAGAGTTTGGTAATTTTTTACATAGAAACTTTTACACAGGAGAAAATAAATGAGACAAAGAAATAGTAAATTTGAAAAAGGAATAAGATTGTTTAACATAATCTTATTCTTTGCGATTATTTCTTTTGGTCTTGTATTCTTAATCATATCTTTAGAGAAAACAAAGGAAGCACCAATAGAAAACACAAGAAGTTTGTTGGAAATAACCAAGAAAGATACTATGTTGTCAAAAGAGAAGAGAGAGTCTGAAAATATAATTTTTTTTGAAAAAAAAGGTGTAGAAGAAGATGAAAACAAAGAATCAATAGATCCTGATTTAGAGTATGCAATTAAACTTTTTGAGACAAGAGTAAATAAAAGTGTAAATAAAACTTTTAAGAAGCCATTTAATTTTAAATCTGGTAATTATTGCACTGTTGAGTTTAAATTAGACACAAATGATTTTAAATTGTCTAAATGTGAAGGAGATTCTATTTTTAAAAGAGCCTTGTCATTAGCAATAAAAGAAATAACACCAATAGAAAGATTTACATATAATAAAATAAATTTAAAAAACAAGAAAATAAAAATCTTGATAAGTATAGATTAAGAGAGGAAAAATAATGAAAACAAAATGGAAAACATTAGCTTTATTCTGTGGGTTAGCATTATCCCCATTATCAAGCGGAATAGAAATACAAATAAAAGCAAATGAATTAAATCAGAAAAATTTAATATTAGGCGATTTTTCTGGTGAAGAAGCATTAAAGCTAAATGTTTACAACACATTATCTGATTTCAATAATTTAAAAGTTTCTTTAAAAGAAGAAAAATGTAAAAATGTGAGCAAACATTTTGACACTTCTTATTATTGTGTTGATTTATCGACAAAAGATGGTGTTACAAAGGGTTCTGTTTATGAAAAATTTGGAAATAGAAATCATGCAAAAACAAATTTTCATCAGGTTTTAGAAAATACAAAAGATAAAAAAGTAGCTTACAGTATGTCAAATATGATTTATAAAAGCATATTTAAAAAAGAAACTGTATTAAATAAGAAATTGGCTTATGTTCAAAGGAAGAGCTTTGAAAACGGATCAAAAATATTTAATTTAAAAGTTTCTGATTATAAAGGTAAAAATTCAGTAACACTATTGGCTTCACCCCAACCTATAATGTCAATAGATTGGTCTCCTGATAATAAAAAATTAGCTTATGTTTCTTATGAGAAAGTAAGATCTAATGTTTTTATACAAGATTTAGAAACAGGTGCTAGAAAAAGAATAACAAGCTTTAAAGGAATAAATGCATTTCCTTCTTGGTCTCCAAATGGTCAAAATATAGCATTGTCATTATCAAAAGACGGTTCTTCTGATATTTATATTTATAATTTAGCAAAAAATCATCTGAAAAAGATAACTAATTTTAAATATGAAGCAACAGAACCTGTTTGGATATCTAATACAGAGTTGTTATTTACCTCTGATAGAGATTCAAACCCTTATCTTTATTCTTTAAATTTAAAAACGAAAAAAGTAAAAGAATTATCAAAAGATTTTCTTTATTCTACTTCTGCAAAAACAAATAACAAAATGGACAAAGCTTACTCTATATTTTCAAAAAGCGGAACGTCTGGAATATTAGAAATAAATGTTAAAAATAGAGAAGAACGAGTATTGGTTACAGATTTCTTCGCAGAAAGCCCAAGTGTAGGTGCAGGAGATGAAACTATAATTTACTCAACAAAGAAACAAGACACAAGTATTTTGAGAGCTGTTGACTTAAAAGGAAAAGTAATATATGAGATTAATTCAACAGAAACAGATTTAAAAGAACCAGCATATTCAAATTAAAAAATGGAGAAAAACATGAAAAAAAGTTTATTAAGTATATTAACACTAGCAGTATTATCAGGATGTGCTTCGACAGGTGATGAAGAAGTAATAAAAGACGAAGTGGCTCTAACAAACGAAGTAGAGACAGGGATTACTCTTGATGATGAAGGTTTTATTACAGATGAAGTAGCGATATTAACAATATCAGAAGAAAGCTACCTTGAAGAAATGGATGATATTTTAACAGAAGATGGACATACTATGAGAATAGACGAAGTGACACCTTCTGACAGAATAGCAGTAATAGAAGAAAATACAGTATATTTTTCTTTTGACAGCTCGAAAATAACTCCTGATATGCAAAAAATAATTGATACTCAATTGTCATTTTTGAAAAAATATCCAAAAATAAAAGTAATATTAGAAGGGCATACAGATGAACGTGGTTCTAATGCTTACAATGTAGTTCTTGGAGAAAAAAGAGCAAAAGAAGTTGAAGAAATCCTTTTAAAATCAGGAATTTCTAAGTCTCAAATAGAAATAATCAGTTATGGTGAAATGAAGCCTTATGACTCTTCTTCGAATAAAGAAGCGTGGAAAAAGAATAGAAGAGTCGTATTTATTTACAAATAAATGACTTTTTAGTCTTGATTTTTAAAAGTCATGTGATTTAATGTTTAGAAAAAATAACAGGGGTGTAAAAAAAGTATGGCACAAGTTATAGTGGTAACGTCAGGCAAAGGTGGGGTTGGTAAAACAACCTCCAGTGCAAGTATTTCGATGGGTCTTGCACAAAAAGGTTATAAAACTGCAGTAATAGATTTTGATGTGGGTTTAAGAAATTTGGATTTAATAATGGGTTGCGAAAGAAGAGTTGTTTTTGATTTTGTTGACGTAATTGAAAAAAATGCGTCTTTAAATCAAGCTTTGATTCAGGATAAAAACAACTCTAATCTTTATATTTTAGCAGCAGCACAATCGAAAGATAAAGATGCATTGGTTCAAACAGGTGTTGAAAGAGTAATTAACGAATTAAAAGAAGATGGTTTTGATTATATTATTTGTGATTCACCAGCAGGAATAGAACAGGGTGCATTAATGTCTATGTATTTTGCAGATCAAGCGATTATAGTAACAAACCCAGAAGTTTCTTCTGTAAGAGATAGTGATAGAATTATTGGTTTACTAGATAGTAAAACAGAAAAAGCTAGAACAAATGGAAAAATGAAGAAGCATCTTTTAATTACTAGATACAATAAAGATAGAGCAGAAAAAGATGAAATGCTTAGACCAGAAGATATTGAAGATCTTTTAAGTATTCCATTAATTGGTATTATCACTGAATCTTCTGAAGTAATTAACTCTTCAAACGTAGGTAGACCAGTAATTTTAGAATCAAGTTCTAATGCAGGTAAAGGTTATCAAGATATGGTAAACAGAATTTGCGGTGATGAGGTTGAAATGGTTATACACGGTGCTGACGAAAAGAAAAGCATCTTTAAGAGACTCTTTGGAGGTTAATGAAAAATGTTAAATATATTTAGCGCATTAAAAGGTAAGGCAAAATCTCAATCTTCTGCAAGTACAGCAAAAGAACGACTTCAGATTGTTATAGCAAGTAACAGAAAAAACAATAAGCTTCCTTTTATGAAGGACTTGGAAGAAGAACTTCTTGCTGTAATTAAAAAATACATTGAGATTAAAGAAGAAGATATGGAGGTTAAAGTTCAAGAAGATGAAGAAACTGGTTTAGAAGTTTTAGAATTGAATGTAAACCTTCCAGAAGGTGACGAGTTAAACATAAAAGGTTAACCTTGACAATTAAAAAAAACAAAAAGAACTCTTGCGAGTTCTTTTTTTTTGTTTTATAATCCATTCAAAATGGAAAAGGAGTAAATGGATGGCAAAAGAAAAAAAACAATACATTTGCACAAGCTGTAACGAAATAACCCCAAAATGGGTTGGGCAATGTAATGCTTGTAAAGAATGGAATACAGTAGAAGAGTTTAAAGGTTCAACTAAAAAAGTTAGTGATGAGGAAGTTTTAAACCATAGCGGTTATGCAGGAATAACAGAATTTTCAGAAATTCAAAAATTATCAGACGTAGAAGTTACTGATCTGGCTAAAACGACAACTGGTTTTAAAGAATTAGATAAAGTAATGAGTAGTGGTGACGTTGGTGGAGTAATAGAAGGCTCTGTTACTCTTATAGGTGGTGATCCAGGTATAGGTAAATCAACTATTCTTATTCAAACAGTCGGTTATATGGCAGACATACAAAATAAAAAAGTATTATATGTTTCTGGTGAAGAATCTCTTCAACAAATAAAACTTAGAGCACAAAGATTAAAATTAAATTTAGATAAATTAAATGTTCTTTCAGAGACGAACATCGAAAGAATATTAGAGCAATCGGATAAATTTAGACCTGAAGTTCTTATTGTAGACTCTATTCAGACAATGTTTACTTCGACTAGCCAATCAAAACCTGGCTCAACAACCCAGTTGAGAGATGTAACAACTATTTTAACAAGATATAGTAAATCAAAAAATGTAACTTCTTTTGTTATTGGTCACGTAACAAAAGGTGGTGACATAGCAGGTCCTAAAGTGCTAGAACACATAGTAGATACAGTATTATACTTTGAAGGTGAAAAAGATTCTAAGTTTAGAATTTTAAGATCAATTAAAAATCGTTTTGGTGAAGTAAATGAAATTGCTGTATTCTCTATGGAGGAAGAAGGTTTAAAGGAAGAAACAAATCCGTCTGCAATATTTTTAAATAAAGACGCAGAGCCACATTCTGGTAGTGTTATTGTTATAACAAGAGAAGGTTCTAAAAATTTGTTAATTGAAGTTCAAGCATTAGTTTCGGAAACGTCAGCAGATATGGTTCAAAGAAGAACAATAGGTTTAGACAGAGATAGAATACCAATGATTGTCGCAACCCTTCAAAAAAGATTGCATTTAAAATTATGGAAAGCTGATATTTTTGCGAGTGCAGTAGGTGGTATGAAGCTAATAGAACCTGCAGTAGATGCTGCTGTTGCATTGGCAATATTATCATCAAATTTTGATAAAGAATTACCAAAAGATTTAGCGATATTTGGTGAGATAGGTCTTGCAGGTGAAGTCCGTTCTGTTCCAACGGGAGAAGAAAGAATAAAAGAAGCAATGAAGCAAGGTATGAAACATTTTATTATACCAAAAGGTAATCAACCAACTAATAAAAAAATATTAAGCGACTTAAAAAAGAATGGTGTTAAGTTGTCTCTAATATCGTCATTGGACGATTTGAATGAGATTTTTCACTCATTAAAATAAATAACACAAAACAAAAAAAGACCTCTTCCAACTGAGGTCTTTTTTTTAAGGTCTTGGACGTCTAGGCTTCCTAGCGTCTTCACTGTTTGATTGTTCGACGCTTTGAGACTTTTTTAATTTTTGTTCTTCCTTTATTTTCAAAGGAGAATAACCTAATGCAGTTTCTTCATCTTTCTTGATAGAATCATTGCTTAATCCTTCTGAAATTGTAGAATATACAAATGGTTCTGGATTGAATGGATCAACAGCTAAATCCATAGCAGTATCAACAGAAGCAGCTAATGCAGTTCTCGTATATGCAACGCCTTTATTTCTGTACTCTTCTGGTGCAATTTTATCAAATGCTCCTGACTTAATAAGTTGAAGAATATGCCTTTTATAAATAGCATTGTCAGAACCATTACCTTCGATCCATTCAGAAGAAAACATTCCTTTTTCTGCGAATTTAGGTAAAGTTCTTTCTACGAAATCATAAAGATTTTCAAATTTAGATTTACTTCTTTCTTTTAGCAATACATTAATAAACTTATCGTCTTTAACAACAAAGAATAAAGCAGGGTCAATATATTTCTGATCTCCCTTAA
>CEUY01008198.1_pt1 | contig 66623 bp, 64 predicted proteins | sample 361481 | NCBI WGS metagenome assembly CEUY01 (sample SAMEA2622737, study PRJEB7988) | marine metagenome | isolation source: saline water (ENVO:00002010), including | reverse complement strand
AAATATATATGAGTAAATTATCAAAATATGCAATTTGACACTATTAACTTTCATCTTTAAAATCAGGATATAATTCAAATTGTAATTTTTTGGTATAGGAGGGAAAATGGTTACAAGAGCTTATATTCTTATAGAAACCTCAGTTGGTAAAAACCGTGATGTTGGTTCTTCTTTACGAGAACTTCCAGGTATAGAAAAAGTAGATAATGTTACTGGTCCTTACGATATAATTGCTGTAGTTGAAGCTCCTGACCTAAATTCAATAGGAGACTTGGTAACTAGCAGGATCCATGTAATACCAGGTATCGTCCGCACTGTTACTTGTTTATCAGTTGGAACTTCATAAAAACCAAATCGCAACTAAGGAAAAATAATGGATTTTAAATTTAGTAAAGAAGACGAGTTATTCAGGCAAGAAGTCGCTGATTTTGTAGAAAAAGAATTACCCTGGGATTGGCGCAAAGAAAAGATAGATTCAGAAGACCCTAAAGATAGACCAAAAGTAACAGAATTCAAAAAAAAATTAGCTAAAAAGGGCTGGCTAACTATGGCCTGGCCTAAAGAATATGGGGGCCAAGCAGCACCACATATTCAACAGCTAATATTTAATGAAGAAATGGCATATAGAGGTATACCTGCAATAGATGCCGGTATAAGCCAAGTAGGCCCAATAATTATGCTTTTTGGGACCGATGAACAAAAAAAATATTTCTTACCTAAAATATCAAATGCTGAAATAGACTGGACGCAAGGTTATTCAGAGCCTGATGCCGGATCTGATTTAGCTGGATTACAAACTAGAGCAATTGAAGATGGTGATGATTTCTTAGTGACAGGATCAAAAATATGGAATGGAGCTCATTCTGGTGCTTCTTGGATGTTTATGCTTGTTCGCACTGACCCAGATGCACCAAAACATAGAGGAATAAGTTTCCTAGTATCTGAGATGAATTCAGAAGGAATAACTGTTGAAAAAATTCCTATGATGTGGGATCACAGTCGAGCATTAATAACATTGGAAAATGTTAGGGTTCCTAAAAAAAACCTTATTGGAGAACTCAACAGAGGGTGGTATGTTGGAGCAGCATTATTAGATTTTGAAAGATCAGGGATATCATACGCCTCTAGTGCCTCAAAGCTCATTAAAGAATTAGTTAAATACTGCAAACAAACTCATCGAAATGGCAAGTTACTATCAGAAGACCCAATAATTAGAAATGAATTAGCAACTATGGCTGTAGAAATAGAAACTGCAAAAATGATGGCATATAGTGTTGCATGGATGCAAAGTAAATCAGATATCCCCAATAAAGAAGCCTCTATATCTAAAGCTTTTGGATCTGAAATGGTAGTAAGGCTAGTAAACATTGGAATGAAAATATTAGGTAGTCACGGAGAATTAGAACCTGATTCAAAAATTGCACCTCTAAGAGGAGTTATTGAACAACTTTATATGTCTTCTCCAGCCTCAGCTACTGCTGCAGGATCATCTGAAATCCAAAGAAATATAATTGCAACGCGTGGATTAGGATTACCTAGAGGATAAGTAATTAAATAAAATTAAGTTTAAGGAAATTTATATGGAATTAGGACTTAACGAAACTCAACAAATGTTAAAAAATAGTGCACGTGAATTCTTAGTAACTGAATGCCCTGACACATATGTTAGAGCTATGGAAAATGACGAGTCAGGTTATGCAACAGAAATATGGGATAAAATAGCTGATCAAGGATGGATTGGATTAATGTTTCCAGAAACTTATGGAGGCTTTGGATTATCATTTCTAGACCTTACAATATTATTAGAAGAAATGGGTAGAGTAATGTTTCCTGGCCCGTTTTTTTCAACAGTAATTGGTGGAGGATTAACATTATTAATTGCTGGAAATGAACAACAAAAACAAAATTTTATACCTAAATTATGTGAAGGTCAATTAATAATTTCATTAGCAGTCAATGAGTCTAATAGCTATTGGAATCAAGAAAGTATAAAGACTGTTTCAAAGAAATCTGGAGATAAATATATAATTAATGGATCAAAATCTTTTGTAGATAATGCACACATTTCAGACTATATTATAATTGCAGCTAAAACAAGTGATTCTAATAATGACATCTCATTATTTATAGCACCATCAAAATCAGAAGGAATAAAACAAACCCTGCATAAAACAATTGGCTCAGACAAAAAATCTGAAATATCAATTTCCAACCTTGAACTCGACGAAGATTCACTAATAGGAGAGTTAAACCAAGGATGGACTTATATCAAAAAAATCCAAGAATTTGGAGCAGTAGGAAAATGCGCAGAAATGTCAGGTGGAAGCCAGGAAGTACTAGATATGACTGTAGAATATGCTAAGCAGCGTATACAATTTGGAAGACCAATTGGGAGCTTTCAAGCTATTCAACATCATTGTGCAAATATGGCAATAGATGTTGAAGGAATTAAATACTTGACTCATCAAGCATCTTGGAAAATATCTGAAGGATTAGATTCTAAGAGAGAAATAGCAATTGCAAAAGCCTGGTCGAGCGACGCATATCAGCGCATCTGTGCCTTAGGGCAGGTATGCCACGGTGCCATAGGATATACAAAGGAACATAATATGCAGATGTATACAAGACGTGCAAAATCAGCAGAACTTGCTTATGGAGACTCACAATATCATCTGCAAAATATAGAAAATATAATTGGATTTTAATATCTAATTCTGAAATATGTCTACAAAAAACATAAAACTTTCGATTGAAAATAATATAGCTACTATTTATTTTAATCGCCCAGACCAGCATAACGTCATTAACTATGATGGCTGGTTAAAGCTAAAAAATACAGTAGAAAAAATTCAAATAAATAAAGATATTAAAGTATTAATATTACGTGGAGAAGGAAATAAGTCATTCTCTGCAGGAGCAGACATAAAAGAATTTTCTTTATCTAGAAACAATTCAAATCAAGCCAAAAAATATTCTAAAGCTTTTGACGGATCAATGGATGCTATTGAAAAATTACAAATTCCCACAATATCAATGATTCAAGGTTTTTGTATTGGCGGCGGTTGTGAATTGTCAACCGCAACAGATATAAGAATTGCTACTGAGAACAGTAAATTTGGTGTTCCTGTAGCTAAACTAGGAATTTCGATAGGATATCGTGAAATGAGAAGGTTAATAAATTTAATTGGTCCAGGAAACACTTCATACATATTATTGAGTGGAAAAATATTAGATGCTAAAGAAGCACTAAATATGGGATTAATAACACTTATAAAAAATTCATCGGAAATAGAACAGTTTACATATAATTTAGCTAAAAATATATCTGAATTAGCGCCATTATCTCATATACAGCATAAAGAAATTTTAAAAAAAGTATTAAAAGATCCAAGTTTAGAAAATTTAACAGATAATGAAAGAAATTTCCCTTTTGAAATATTTGACAGTCATGATTTTAATATTGGAAGAAAAGCCTTTATCAACAAAAAGGCCCCTAAATTTAAAGGTAATTAGTATTTTTACTTAATCCGAACTAATACCTCTCTAGTAAGTCTTACAAAATTATCAATATCATTTTCTTCAGTTAAAACATTTAGTGCTCCAGCAGTTTGACCTTGCAATAAAACCCCCTCATTTAACAAACCAGTAAAAAGCATTCTCCTCATTAATTTATCAGATTCAAATGTAGATCTGTAATCTTTAATAGGTTCATTACGAAAATGTATTCCAAATAATGAACCTATACCAGATATTATTACTGGTATTTCTAGTTCAGAAAAAACTGCTCTTAATTTTTGTCTTAATGTTTCACCTAAATTATTTAAACTATTATAAGTATCTGGAGTTAAATGTTTCATTGTTTCTAGCCCAGCTACTAATGTCATAGGATTTCCATTGAAAGTACCGGAGTGTGGAATGACAGCTTTCCCTTCTGACTGGTCATATAATGACATTATTTCCTCTCTTCCTCCAAATGCGCCTACAGGTAATCCCCCTCCAATTATCTTACCCATAGCTGTTAAATCAGGTATTACTCCAAAATGCTGCTGAGCTCCTCCTGAAGAAATTCTTAAACTCTGTACTTCATCAAATACTAATAATATTCCTAATTCTTCAGTTATGTTCCGAATACCTGTTAAAAAATCTAAATCTAATGGTGTATAACCAAAAGAAGAAATTACTGGCTCCATAATTACACATGCTAAACTGTCTTTATATTCTCTAAGCTTACTCTCACATACATCCAAATTATTGAAAGGAAGGATGACTACATCATTCAATATTCCTTCTGGCTGACCTATGTAACCACGCACAGGATCAATATCATCAGTAAGATCATTTACGGCAGGATTAACACTTATTGCAACAGACTCATGAGCCCCATGATACCCTCCTTCAAATTTAGCTATTTTATTTTTTTTTGTAAAAGCTCTTGCTGCCCTAATAGCTAAAAGAGTAGCTTCAGTACCAGAGTTAGTAAATCTTACAGTATCTAAAGAAGGAATCCTTTCACAAAGTACTTCAGATAGATTTATCAAATCCTCTACTGGACCACTGAAAGCAGTCCCTTTACTTGCTTGGTATTTTAACCTTTCTACTATCCCTGGATGAGAATGTCCTAAAATTAAACTTGTAGCATTAATAACAAAATCTAAATACTCATTTCCATCTACATCATATATATAATGTCCTTTTCCATAATCTATAAATATTGGATAAGGATCAAAGTATTGTGCTTCTCTTGTGCTTCCACCAGGTAAATATTTTGAAGCTTTTTCTTGTAATATTCTGGATTTTTTAGTATTTGATAAATACCTATCAATTTCTATATTTAATTTATTGGATTCCATAAAAGTCTCCTGTATATAATAAAACTTGATTAATTACGAACCACTTTTTTTAGATAAATTTAAAACATCATTTAAACTACCTGACCTGAAACCATCCAAGTCAATAGTAACATATAAATAACCTAAAGACTTTAAATAATCATTAATTTTTTTTCTACAATTCTCATCAAATAAATTACTGAACTCTTTTTGAGTGATTTCAATTCTCGCTATTTTATCATGATGTCTTACTCTAACTTGATTGAACCCTTGTTGATGTAAATACTCTTCAGCTTTTTCAATTTGATTCAAAGAATTTACTGAAACTTTAGTCCCATATGGAATACGAGAAGATAAACAAGCTTGAGCTGGTTTATCCCAAGTAGGCAAACCAATTAATTTTGACAAATCACGTATTTCTTTTTTAGTTAGAGACACCTCAGCTAAAGGGCTATATACAGTATGGTCTTTAGCTGCAATTAATCCAGGTCTGTGATCTCCTAAATCATCAAAATTTGTACCATTAACAATAAATTTAAAACCTTTATTGAGTAATATAGACTTTAAATGCACATATAATTCGTCTTTACAAAAATAGCATCTATTTGAATTATTCTTAATATAATCTTCACGCATTAATTCTTGAGTCTTTATCACAGTATATGGAATTTTAAACTTTTTTACATGTTCTATAGCATAGTCTAATTCAGACTTGGGTAAACTTGGAGAATCAGCAATTACAGCTACCATATTATTTCCTAATGCATAATTAGATATTACAGCTAAAAAAGTACTATCAACTCCACCAGAATAGGCTAAAACCAATGAATTCATTTCAGAGATTTTTTTTACCAATAAATTTAATTTCTTATGTTTCTTTAAATTAGTTTGTATAATAAGGTTGTGGTTCACAACATGCTCCAGATAATCATATAAAACGGAAAAGGTCAGGGCAGATATATTGTTGAGATTAGCATTAAGAAAAAATATTGTCAATTATAAATCAATATTGCTTTTTTTACTAATATTGATATATTTTTAAACTAAATAATTTAATTTACAATTCTATAGAATTAAAATATTAATTGACAAGGAAAAAAATGGAAATTTTACCAAATATATATCAAATAAAAACAGGTGGAGAGAACATTCCAGGACTTTATGCTCCTAACGTATTTTTTATACTTGGAACTGAAAAAGCAGTATTTATCGATACAGCTTATGGACAAAACGATGAAATTAATTCATATATAAAATTATGGGAAGAAAAGCTAAAACCTGAAGTATCTGCGATTATTCTTACACATAGACATGATGACCATATAGGCGGAGCTTTAAAATTAAATAAAGCTACAAATGGGCCATTAATTTGCGGAGAACAAGAAATTCCATATATATCTAAATCTTTAACTGGCATTAGATCACTTACTGGAGCCAAAGATGGAGATAAATTCAATTTAGGAAACTTAACTTTAGAAATAATTGAAACTCCTGGGCATACATCTGGGAGTATATGTATCTTCTTACATGAACAAAAAATACTTTTTACTGGCGACACAGTTCTAGGTGGAACTACTACGGCTATTAGCCCAGGGCAAGGGAGCATGGCAGATTATATTGATTCCCTAAATAAGCTTATTGAATATAATTCATTATACATTTGCCCAGGTCATGGAAACCTAATTAATGATCCACAAAAAAAACTAAAAAACATTATAAAACAAAGAATTAATCGGGAAGACCAAATTATTAAAGTTTTAGAAAAAGGAAGTGCTTCTGCTGAAGATATGTTTTTACAGATGTATAAAAGACTAGATGAAAGATTACATCAATCCGCGATAGGACAAATAAAGTCCCACTTGATAAAATTGAAAAATGAAGGAAAAATATCTACTACAAATGATGTAGATTATTCAATCGAAAGGAAATCATGAATAAAGAACAATTTCAGTTATTCCCAATAAAAACTGATATAAATAAACTAGACCACCTGTCAATAGGAGGATGTGACACAAATGAACTTGTTAAGGAATTTGGAACTCCTTTATATATTTATGACGAATTTACTCTAACTGAAATGTGCAAAAATTTTTCAAAAGAATTTAAGTCAAGATATCCAAACACTGAAATTGTATATGCCTCTAAAGCTTTTTCAAACTTATCTATATTTAAAATATTAGAGCATCAAGGTTTAGGTTTAGATGTTGTTTCAGGAGGAGAACTTGCATTAGCTGAATCGATAAATTTCCCAAATAAAAAAATATACTTCCATGGAAATAACAAAACTAGAAAAGAACTTAAACAAGCGCTAATATATCAAGTAGGAAAAATAGTCGTAGATAATTTTTATGAATTAAATCTACTAAATGAGCTAGCTAAAGACTTAAAGATTACTCAAGACATTACTCTAAGGCTATCTCCAGGAATTGATCCTCATACTCATACTTATACAACTACAGGGACATTAGATAGTAAATTTGGCTTTTCTCTTGAAACTGGAGATGCTGCTAAAGCATTTGATACTGCTAACCGTATGTCTAACTTACAACTTACTGGGATCCATTTTCACTTAGGATCTCCTATTTTTGAGCTAGAACCATATGCGGTGGCAATTGATAAGGTACTAGAATTTATATCTAAATTGGAATTAGACAATCAAAAACAAAATTTACTAGAATTTAGTCCAGGTGGTGGTTTTGCAATAGGGTATATTGAAAAAGAACTCCCGCCTCCAATAAGTAGCTATGCTGAAACAATAACTAAAACTTTAAAAGATGGATGTTCAAAATATGGATTAGCTCAACCTAAACTAGTTATAGAACCAGGAAGATCAATAATTGGCAGGGCTGGAATAGCTTTATATAAAACAGGCTCAATTAAAGTCATTCCCAATGTACGTAAATATATATCTGTTGATGGAGGCATGGGTGATAATATTAGACCTGCATTATATGATTCCAAATACCATGCAGTCGTCGCAAACAGAATGTCAGATACACGAAAAGATATTATAACTATTGCTGGGAAATTTTGTGAATCCGGCGACATCCTTGTCAAAGACATAAATATGCCAATAATTAATCCGGAAGATATTATAGCTATACCTGCATCAGGAGCTTATAATTCAGCTATGTCAAGCAATTATAATATGAATCCCAGGCCACCAATATTATTAGTTAATGAAGGAAAGGCTAAATTGATTCGTAGAGGAGAAACTTATAAGGACTTAATTCAGTATGATATTGTATAGTTATATTTCTATTACTTACAATTATCTTACAAATTGACATAAAAATAATTTGAGTGTAATAATTTTTTCTACCTCTTATAAAAAAAATAAAATTTTTAAATCCATAATACCTTACTTAATATTAATCAATATTTCCGTATGGATTTTATTAGAGTTATTTGGTAATTCAAAGAATTCAACTGATTTAATAAAATTTGGCGCCTTATTTGGCCCTTTCGTATCTGAAGGAGAATATTGGAGATTATTTTTATCCATATTCATACACGTTGGAATAATCCATCTATTATTTAACCAATTAGCTATTCTAATATTTGTTCGGTTAAATGAAAATGAATTTAATAATTTAAAATTATTAACTATTTATATATTTTCTGGTCTATTTGCAAACCTACTAAGCTACTATATGACTCCATTTAATATATCTGCTGGATCAAGTGGAGCTATATTTGGGATGGCAGGTTCATACCTGTCATCTTTATTATTTAAAAAACCTAAAAATCCAATTGAAAACAAAGAAAATTTATTAGGAATATCAATAATTATATTAGTAAATTTATTTTATGGACTTATAGACTCTAACATTGATAACTGGGCTCATATAGGTGGATTGATAAGTGGATTTATTATCGGTTTATTTCTTTTAAAAATTTTTAATTCTAATTCATCATTAGACAGAAATAAAAAATCAATTAAAATAATTTTTTTTATTACAATTTCAATGTTAATATTATTGTCAAATATATATATAAGATCATCTGATTTAAAAAAGAATGTATTAACTCATATTTTTTCTGCAGAAATACATGCAAAAAATGATAACAATGAGAAAGCATTGAAAGAATTAATTATTGCTAAAGAAATAGCAACTAAAAACAAAGATTTAAATACTTTAAACGATATAAAAAATTTAATACAATCTCTAAATCAAATAGAAAAATAAATATTTTGAATACTTTAATGACAAATTTCAAACTAGGAATACTCGCATCTAATCACGGCTCCAATCTACAAGCTATAATAGATGCTTGTGATTCAGGAATAATTCAGGCAGAAGTTTCAATTGTAATTAGCAATAACTCTAAATCAATGGCATTAAAAAGATCGAATAAAAAAAACATTCCCAGTTTTCATATAAGCAACCACACTCATCCAGATCCCCATTTACAGGATATTGCAATAAATAAAACTCTTAAAGACCACAATGTAAATTTAGTTATATTAGCAGGTTATATGAAAAAATTAGGTCCTCTAGTACTTAAGCATTACAAACGAAAAATAATAAACATTCATCCATCTTTACTTCCAAAATATGGAGGTAAAGGAATGTACGGAATGCTTGTTCACAGAGAAGTAATTAAATCAAAAGAAAAAATAACTGGAATTAGTATACATATAGTAGAAGAAGAATATGACTCAGGTCCAATAATAGACCAAATAAAAATACCAATTGATAAAAATGAAAATGCAGAATCTTTAAGTAAAAAAATTTCACAAATTGAGCATGATTTTTATGTAAAAACTATTGGAGAAATTATAACAGGCCAAATTGACTTAAATAGTTATTATAATTAACTATGCAGTTTTTTGCTCAGATGAGTATGTAAATAAATTAACACCTTTTTTAGATAACAAGCTAACTTTTGTATTCACCCCGTTATCATCAACATCTACGTTACATTTTAAAACATTTTTAAAGCTAGGTAATTCATACATAACATCTATTAATGACTGCTCTATAATTGATCTTAGAGCTCTAGCACCAGTATTATAAGTTAATGCTTGCTCAGAAATTAAATCTAAGGCGGCATCAGTAAAAATCAATTCTACATTTTCAATCTCAAATAATTTTTGATATTGTTTTACAATCGCATTTTTTGGTTCAGTTAATACTTTAATTAAATCTGCTTTATCTAAAGGGCTTAAGCTTGTAATAATTGGGAATCTTCCAATAAATTCTGGAATAAAACCATAATTCAAAAGATCGTCAAAATTAACATGCCTAAATAAATCATTTTTATTTGATGTATTCAGCCTGTTTCTTAATGATCCTTGCTTAAATCCAATAGATTGAGCATCTTTAAATACTCTACGTTCAATTATCTCAGATAAATCTTCAAATGCCCCGCCGCAAATAAATAATATATCATCGGTCCGAATATTTAAAAATTCTTGGTGAGGATGCTTCCTTCCTCCTTGTGGAGGTATACTTGCTAAACAACCTTCAATTATTTTTAATAATGCTTGCTGAACACCTTCTCCAGAAACATCTCTAGTGATAGATGGATTAGAGCTTTTCCTTGCAATTTTATCTATCTCATCAATATATATAATTCCTTTTTCAGCCTTAGATATATCATAGTCAGCAGCCTGAATTAACCTTAGTAATATATTCTCAACATCTTCACCAACATATCCTGCTTCAGTAAGAGATGTTGCATCAACAATACAAAATGGAACATCCAAAATCTTTGCTAAATTTTGCGCTAGATAAGTTTTCCCTGAACCAGAAGGCCCTGCTAACAAAATATTTGATTTTTGCAATTCTACATCGTTAACATCAACTTTAGACAACAATCTTTTATAGTGATTATAAACAGCAACACTCAAGATTTTTTTTGCACTGTTCTGGCCAATAGTATATTCGTCTAATTTTTTAAATATATCTTTTGGAGTTAAAGAATCTAAACTTGAATCAGGTAAACCATCTTGATTATCTGGGTTTAAATCTTCCGAAATCATTTGGTCGCAAAGTAATATACATTCATCACATATAAATACTCCATTGGGCCCAGCAATTAATCTACGAACATCACTTTGAGGCTTAGCACAAAAAGAACACAAATAATTATTTAAGGATTTATCATTAGAAGACATAAAAATTTATTTTTTCTTAGTTGTTTTTTTTGTATTTATTTTCTTAGCCTTAGATTCCGCAAGTTTAGGAGATTCAAGAACTTGATCTACCAAGCCATATTCTTTAGCTTGCTCTGCACTTAAATAATAATCCCTATCAGTATCTAGTGCAATTTTATCGTAAGATTGCCCAGAGTTTTTAGAAAGTATATTTCTAATTGTTTCCTGCAATCTAAGTATCTCTTTTGCTTGTATTTCTATATCTGAAGCTTGTCCCTGAGCTCCACCCATAGGCTGATGCATATGAATAGTAGAATTAGGTAAAGCAAACCTTTTCCCAGGTTCTCCTGCAGATAAAATAACTGTTCCCATACTAGCTGCCATACCAACACATATAGTCGATATCTTAGGTCGAACTAAATTCATAGTATCGATTATTGCAAGTCCAGCAGTAATAACTCCCCCAGGACTACTTATATATATACTTATATCTCGATCTGGATCTTCTCTATCAAGAAATAGCAGTTGAGCAATTATATTATTTCCAACTTGATCATTAATTGGAGTACCTAAGAATACTATCCTTTCTTTTAATAAAAGAGAATATATATCATAAGCTCTTTCTCCTCTGGCTCCACTTTCTACTACCATAGGAATTAAATTTTCGATTGGTTGCTGCTGATGCATCATTTTTTAAATATCTCCTTCAACAAGTTATTTATAATTACCTTCACTAATATTTTTTAATATATCCAAAGACTTTTCTGACAAAATCATTCTTTCAATTTCATCTATTTGATTTTGAGGTAATTTTTTTTGTTTTTTTGAATTATTTGTACTATTATACAACTTCGATTTCTCTTCAATCTCTTCTTTTGAAGCTTCAACATTTTCTAATTCTGCTAATTTATTCATAGAAAAAGACCTTTTCAACCTCAACTCTGCACCTTTAGCTGACTCAGTACGAACTTCTTCTTGCGTTTTACCAATTGATTGAAGGTAATCTTCTGTTTTGATACCCATTTGAGATAACATCCTGTCTTGCTCACTAACCATATGATTAATCTCATTTTCCAATAAAACAGGTGACAACTCAATTGTAGCTTGATCCATTAATTTAGTTAAAATTTCTTCAGTGTACTCTTGATCATATTGAGATTCTTTTTCTTTAATTATATCTGATTTTATTTTATCACTAAGAATTTCAAGGTTTTCAAAACCTTCACCATATGATTTAGCAAATTCATCGTTTATTTCAGGTAAAACCATTTGCTTTATTTCTAATACATTAATGTTAAATTTCGACTTTTTACCTACTATTTCTTTATCCGGAAAATTTTCAGCAATTTTGACACTAAATTCTTTTTGTTGATTCTTCTCCGTTCCTATAATATTCTCTAAAAAATCTTCACTAGGAAAAGTAATTTTCTCATCCAAAGCGAAAGCGACTCCTTTTTGATCTATAATTACTTTTTCCTTATATACTCCTTTAATATCAGCAGTGACTGTATCTCCCATTTCAATAGGCCTATCTACAGGTTCCCATACACCCATACCCTTACTTAAATCTAATAATCTAGCATCAATATCATCTTGATTCACATCAACTTCTTTTTTTTCAACTCTTATAGATTTATAATCACCTAAATCTACATTAGGCTTCAATGGCACAGTAGCTTCAATTGTAATTGGATCTAATTTGTTAACAGCAACATCAGGTAAACCAATAGCATCTAAAGATTGTTTATCAATTGCCTTAGTAATAACATCTTGGACCAAATAATCAATTACTTCCCTTATTAAACCTTCACGCGTTACTAGATTTTCTACAACATGCATAGGAGCCTTACCTTTACGAAAACCTGGTATAGATAATCTGCCAACCATTTTTTTATATCCTAATTTAACATATTGACCTAAATCTTCTTCTTCTAATTCAATTTTTAAAACAACTTGGCTTTGTTTAATTTCTTCTTGATTAATTATCAATATAAGCTCCTAAATATAAGTTCACATATTAATTATAGCATGAAGAAATTGAAGCAAAAAGGATTAAATAGTTATATAATTATGGATAACTAAAATTATATTTAACTAATACATAGTTAATCACAACATACAATCACAAAAGACAATTTATGAATAATAAATATGAAAAAGAAATAGAAGAAATTTTAAAAAAATCAAATACTCCTCTGTTTAAAAAGAAAAAAACTAATTATAATTTAAGAAATATATCTCGTTATATTAATAATTTCATTAAAAAAGATTTTGCCAAGCTAATATTAGTAGTATTATCTATAACAATTCTAATGTTGTTTATACCTTTTTGGGCAATTGTTACTTTTATAATCATTCTCTTTCCTATTATTTTTATAAAAAAAAATTTTCTAGAAAATTTAAATAATAATAGACAAGAAAAACGCTGGAGAGGCCAAATAATAGAAGAAGGGGAAACTCCTTGGTGGAAAAAAATTTTTAATTCTTAATGAATCTAGGCTTTAGACTGCACATTCTCCTTCACCACGTTCCAGTTTATATTTAATAGACCTATCCCAATCTATATAAGTTGCAATTGTATCTTTATTTAATTCTGGCAAATCCTTAAATCCAGCTAAGACCTTATCAAAAGATTCAACTCCAGCTCTATCTACAAAACTTGTAAATTCTTCACCTTCATTACGATTGCTCTTATAATATATAAGCATTGCATTAACAGCCGAAGGAACCATTTTTGCAGGTATTTTTGTTTTTGTTCTTAATCCGATCCTAGTGCTGCCTTGATAAGAGCCCCCTATAAAAACTTCATATGCTGGAACTTGCCCTCCTGGAGCTTTTGCAACGGCTCCATGAAAACCTATATCAGCAATATGATGCTGGCCACATCCATTAGGACACCCACTCATTTTTACATGCATTTTACTAATTAAAGGATCATTTTTTAAAGATTGCTGAGAAACAATCTCTTTCATCGCATTACCTAGGCCCATCGAAGAAGTAATTCCCATTTTACAACTATCAGTACCTGGGCATGAAACCACATCAGTAATAGTATGAGCCCCATCATCTGCTAAGCTAATTGATTTTAAAATATTCCATACTTCTTGCAATGCAGCTTCAGGAACCCATCTGAAAGCTAAGTTCTGCTGTTGTGTTATTCGAGCACGGCCTCCTGCATATTTTCTAGAAATATTAGCTAATTCATGAAATTGATTAGGATTTAAGTCTCCTAAAGGCACCTTTACAGTTACAACTTTATAACCTTGCTGCCTTTGAGAGTTAACATTAGTTGATAGCCATTCTTTATATTCATCTGTCATTTCAATATCAGCATAAATTCGATCTAAACTAGGAGCATCTGATTCCTCGTCATCAATAAATAACAAAGAAGTAGGATCAAAAGATCTCTGTGCCCAAGGCTCTTCTAATTCTAATTCAACCATATTTCTAAATTCATCAATCCCAATTCTATCAATTAAAAATTTAATCCTAGCTTTCATTCTGTTTTTTCTAAGCTCATCAGAGCAATGAAAAACTCTAAGCACAGCCTCAGTAATTTTTAGATATTCATTTACAGATACAAAATCATATAAAACAGGGGCAATTCTAGGCATTATAGAAGTACCTCCACCAACAACCATTTGAAAACCTTTTTCACCTTGTTTCAATTTCGGTATAAAACCTACATCATGTATAGAAACTATTGAGCAATCCTTTTCACAATCTGAAAAAGCCGTTTTGATTTTCCTAGGTAGAGCTTGAGTAAACGGATGCCTTACAAAATATCTAGCATATGCTGCAGCATATGGAGTCACATCAAATGGTTCAACTTCACATACACCTGCCATAAAACATCCAGTAACATTTCGTACAGTATTGCCACAAGCTTCTCTTGTACTTAATCCAACCTCACCAATTAAACGTAATATATCCGGTGTGTCTTTAAGAGGGATATGATGAAATTGAAAATTTTCTCTAGTTGTAATATGTCCTTTCTTTAGAGGAGCATATTTTTCAGCAACTTCACCTAAAACATCTAATTGATCAGCAGATAATCCTCCAAAAGGAGCTTTAATTCTTAACATATGGACATCAGCCTGTCTTTGTCCATAAACGCCATGCCTAAGTCTGAAAGCCATAAAATCTACAGGATTCCATTTCCCTTCTCTAAATTTTCCAACCTGTTCTTCAAAATCATCGAATTCTTCAGTCAATATGTCTATGACTGCAGGGTTTTTAACTATATTATCTTCCTTATTCATAAAAACTAAAACCTCTTATATAATATATTCAAGAAAAACACTACTTTAAAACTAATGTATATATAATACCATTAAAAACCCTTAAAAAATGCATATTTCTAAAAACTTCATAAAAACAATTTTATTATCTACTATATTTATAGTTATAACTTTTATAATTGCAATAATATTTTATAATAATGAAAATTCAGATATTTTAAACAGTTCTATAGGAAAGATATCTAGTAGAACATCTTCTTATATTACAAATTTTCATTTAATTACCTCAATGGGTTTTGCTTTTGTAGCAGGAGTAGCTGCTGCATTTAACCCTTGCGGTTTTGTTATGCTACCAGCTTATATCGGCTTATATTTAAAAATAAATGAAAACCAAGCAATCTCAAAAAAATTATCTAATGCATTAATTGTCAGCTTGAGTATGACAATGGGTTTTACAATATTATTTGCATTATTTGCATTTATCATAGGATTAGGGGCAAAAACTATAATTTACTCTATGCTCCCTTGGATGGGAATATCAATCGGAGTATTACTTATTATTTTTGGCTCATCTATATTAACAGGAAATAATTTATACACAAATATTTTTACTAACATTGCGCAAAAAACAAACATTAAAAATGAAGAAAATATAAAAACTTATTTTATGTTTGGGTTAAGTTATGGAATTGTATCTTTAAGCTGCACTTTCCCAATTTTTTTAGCAGTTATAGGAAGTGCATTGAACTCAAATAAAATAATGCACCAATTCACTCAATTTATGCTTTATTCTGCAGGTATGAGCTTAGTAATAATAACGATTACATTTTCAATGACTATATTTAAAATAGATATTAATAGCAAATTACAAAATTTGTCTATATATATTAATAAAATCAGTACCTGGTTAATTATTTCTGCGGGTATTTACATTATATATTACTGGCTAACTTACGGAGAATTAATATCAAAAATACGAACTCCTTAAATTTACCTTGATTCATTTTTAACATAATTCCTAAGCACTCCAATACCATCTATTTCAACTTCTACAATATCTCCATCCTTAATATCACCAGGACTGCCAGGAGTACCAGTCATAATAACATCTCCTGGATTTAATGTGACAACGCTACTAACAAATTCAATTATACTTGGAACATTATGTATCAAATCTGAAGTATTTTGATCTTGAACAACCTTGCCATTTATTCTAGCTTGCAACCTTAAATTATCATGTTCAAGTTCTGAAACAATAACTGGCCCTAAAGGCGCAAAAGTATCTGATGATTTAGCTCTCCACCATTGCAAATCATTTTTTTGCCAAGGACGTACGCTAACATCATTCCCACATGTAAACCCAAGAATATAATCCATAGCATTATCTTTAGCAACTCTCCTACAATTCTTACTAATTACTACTGCTAGTTCGGCTTCAGGCTGTATACTCAAAGAGTTTTCCAATACTTCCTTAGGAATAATTATTGAATCTTCTGGCCCAATAAGCGATGAAGGAACTTTATAAAAAGCTTCGGGAACCTCTGGTGCTTCACGGCCATCTAAGTGGCTACTGTAATTTAATCCAATTGCAACTATCTTACTAGGAGAAACAGGGGCGATTAAATTTACATCTGAAACACTATATTCTTTTCCAGTGAAATCATATTTTTCAAAAGGATTAGAAGAAATTTCCTTAACTCTCTCTTGATCCAAAACCCCATAAGAAATTAAATTTTCCATTTTATATCTGACATATTTAATCATGCTACTCCTCCATTTTAATTTATGCTTATTAACTATCTAAATATTTTCTAAAATAAATTTTCATATTGATTTAAATTCTATTACATATTGATTTAAATTCTATTAAAGGAATATGATATATATGTTCTTTAATAATTCAATCATAATAGAACAAAGTTGCAAATACTTAATTTAGAAAGTCTGCATATGCAAGTAAATAACAATATTCCTAATATTGAAACATCTGAATCAGCTATAACAGCTTATAATATTAATAAAAATTTTGGAAGATCAATTGCTTTAAATAATGTTAATTTACAAATTAAATGGGGTGAAATATTCATACTCATCGGCCCAAATGGCTCAGGAAAAAGTACTTTAGTTAAAACACTTTCAATGCTATCAACACCTGATTCTGGCTCAATAAAAATAGCAGGAACAAACATCAAAAATAATCCAATTTATCTGCGTCATATTACTGGAACATTAACACATAATAGCCTTTTATATGATCAATTATCTGGTTTCGAAAATTTAGTATTTACAGCAAAATTATTTAATTTAAAAAACTATGAGAAAGATATTGAAAATTCAGCCAAAAAGTTAGGGATTTACGAAAAAATATTTGATCCTGTTTATACCATGTCTCATGGGACAAAGAAAAAAATAAGCTTGATTAAATCTATATTGCATCAGCCTAAAATATTGATTCTTGATGAACCCGATAGTGGATTAGATATAAAAGCACAAAATGATTTAAACAGCATCATTTTAAAACAAAAAAAACTAAATAACACTGTATTATTTACAACACACAATATAGAAAAAGCTATAGAAATAGGTGACAGAATAGGAATTATAAATAAAGGTAAAATTATTAATATTAGTCACTCCAAAAACTTCAATAAAAATTTAATTGAATCAATTTATTCAAGTAAATAAGAGAATCTATGATAAATTCATTAAACACATTACGTGCAATAATATGGAAAGATTTAATTGTTGAATTTCGCTCTAAAGAAATTATACTGCCTATATTAGCTTTCTCTTGCCTCACATTAATAATTTTTAATTTTGCTATTGATACTACAAGAATTGATATTAAATACTTAGCAGCAGGAATCCTATGGATAGTATTTATATTTACATCTATTTTGATACTAGTCAGAAGTTCAAATATAGAAAATCAAAATGGCAACCTTCAGGGCTTACTTTTGTCACCAATTAGTAGAGAAGCTATCTTTTTTAGCAAATTAATCAGTAATTTTATATTTGTATCAATAATTCAAATAATTATAACAATAGTATTCATAATTATATTTAATTTCTCAGATTTTAATTTAAAATTTATACCAATAATACTACTAGGGACTTTTGGTATTATCACAATTGGAAACGTTTTCTCTATAATATCTAACAACACAAAGTCACAAGAGATAATTCTTTCAGTATTATTGTTTCCTACAATAACCCCAGTATTAATTGCTTCAGTAGAAGCAATTAACTCAATTATAGGAAACAATAATGATTGGCTTAATCAATGGATACCATTATTAATAATTTTTGATACAGTATTCATAATAATTTCACCATACGCTTTTAATTTTATAGTTGAAGAATAATGAATTAATCAAATATTTTTTATAATGATATAGCTCATGTGATTGACACCTGAATTAATATCTTGATATATTTATTTAGTATTTTCTTTAAACCTAATTAAATTATCTATTTGGTAACAATACTTGAAAAAAAATGATTTTGTAATGAGATTTGCGGGCGAAGGCGGTCAAGGTGTAGTAACATCTGCCGAAGGATTTGCTCAAGCAGCTGCCCAAGAAGGATATCACATCCAGACTTTTGCTACTTTCCCATCTCAAATTATGGGAGGGCCAACTTGGACTCAAACTAGAATATCTACTAATGAAGTTCTAAGTTCAGGTGATGAATTAGATGTGTTAGTTGCTTTTAATGAAGAAGCATATATGACACATAAAGATGCTGTAAAAAAAGATGGAGTAATAATATTTAATTCAGGTGATTTCAATATTGATGATGATTCTTCATCTATAAAAGCTCTAGGGATACCTTTTGATGAGTTAGCTAAATCTACTGGAAACACTAGAGCTGCAAATATGGTTGTTATGGGAGCTTTAGCTGATTTAGTTAATATGCCTCAATCAATACTAGAAAGCTTTGTCACTAATAAATTCACCAGAGGACGACCAAATGACGCGGAAATTATTTCATCTAATATTGAAGCTCTATCGCTTGGAAAATTAGAAATAGAAAAAAATAATTTCCATTTAGGTGAACTCGCGGCATCTACCCCTCCAAAATATGAACAAATTCTTATTAATGGTAACGCTGCTATTAGCGTAGGAGCGTTAGCTGCTGAACTAGATGTTTTCATAGGTTATCCTATATCTCCTGCTACACCTATTCTTTTGTGGATGGAACAAAGATTAATTGGAAACGGAAAATTTGTACATCAATCAAGTTCTGAAATTGAATCAATAATAGCTATAATTGGTGCAGGATATTCTGGTAAAAAAGCTATGACTTCCACTGCAGGACCAGGATTTTCTCTGATGAGTGAAGGTATAGGGTTAGCTTGGATGACAGAAATACCAATTGTTGTAGTAAATGTTCAAAGAGGCGGCCCTGCAACAGGATTGCCTACAAAAACAGAACAATCTGATTTATACGCATCAATTTATCCTGCTCACGGAGATGTAAGTATTCCTGTAATCGCACCAGGCACAGTTGAAGAATGTTTTTATGCATCTATAAAAGCAATAAATTGGGCTGAAAGATATCAAGGGCCCGTTGTTCTACTTAGCGAGCATGCCCTAGCTGAAAGGCAAACCAACATTCCTAAACCAGATATTAAAAAAATAAAAATTGAAAATAGACTAACCTACACTGGTGAAAATGGATATAAAAGATATGAAGGTGAAAAATTATCACCAATGCCAATACCCGGTAAACCTGGAAGCTATGTTGCTAATGGTAGCGAACATGATGATTGGGGTGATACAACTCACCTTCCTCAACGCCACATTGAAATGACTAATAGAAGATTTAATAAATTAAAATTATTAGAAAACGAAGAATATGAAAGTATAAACAACCATAATGAAATATCTATTATGCCATGGGGAGGCTCCAAAGGACCTGTGCAAGAAGCATATAAAAATTTGATTGAAGAAGGGGTAGAAATCGGATGGTTTTACACAATGTTTCTTAACCCTCTACCAAAAAAACTACTCGATGAATTAAAAGAAAAAAAATTAATTATTGTTCCTGAGCTAAATTACAGAGGCCAATGGTCAAGTATATTAAGATCTTATGGAATTAACGCAAAATCAATTACTCAATATACAGGTCTTCCTTTTAAAGTAAATTATTTAATCGAACAAATTAAAAAGAACATAAATTTGGAGTAAACTTAATGAGTGTCAATAATCCTGAATACGATTTTAAATGGTGCCCTGGCTGTGGAGATTTTGGTGTTAGAAGGGCTTTAGAAAAAAGCTTAACTGATAGAAAGATAGCAACAGAATTGCCAATGGAAAACAATGTCGTAGTAGCCGGCATAGGTTGTTCAGGAAATTTAGTTCACCTCCTTGAAGGAGACAGACCATATGGCTTTCATGGAGTTCATGGCAGAAGCCTACCTGCTGCTATGGGTATAAAAATGGGTAGCCCTGATCTAAATGTTATTGTAGTAGCTGGAGATGGTGATTTTTTAAGTATAGGAATGGAGCATATAGCTCCTCAAGCCGCTAGAAACTTAAATGTAACAGCAGTAATAATGGATAATGCTGTTTATGGATTAACTAAGGGACAAAGCTCTCCTACTTCTGAATTTGACATGATAACAAGTTCAACTCCATATGGAAAACAAGAAGAAAAAATTAATCCACTAAAATTATACCTTGAATATGGAGTATCTTTTGTAGCATCTATGATGTCTTCAAAAATTAAAGATCTAGCAAATTTAATAAATATAGGTATGGATCACAAAGGATTCTCAATTGTACATGTCCAATCACCTTGCACCACATATAATGACACATATCAACTATTAAAAGGTAATAAAAAATTAGGTATTGCACCAATAGCTTGGGAAATACCTGAAGCACATGACAAATCTGATATCAATGCCGCTCATGATATAGTTGACAAAGGAGGAGTTCCTCTAGGCATATTGTTCGAAGACAAACTAAGAGCATCATTTGATGAAAATATCAATAAACTTAATGAGAAAGTAAAACCTAGAAATTTAGATAAAGTTATTGAATCTTTTTCTATTTAGTAATTACTTTATATGGTAAACTAACAATTGCTTTACCAAGAGTGCTTTTTTTCCCAGAAGAATTTTGAATCCAAATATCACAATAAATAGTATTATTCTTACTAGAATCAATTTTAATATCTGTAACAATACCTGTGACAGTTAATTCATCTTCTGGGACATCCATTCCTCGATACTGTACAGAAAGCTCTAATAAATCTCCATTATCTCCAATCCAATCAGTAATAAGCTGTCCCAAAAAAGCATTTTTCAAGGCTCCATGAATTATTATTCCAGGAAGATCATTTGATTTTGCATAATCTTGATCATAATGTATTTGATAATAATCGCCAGAAGCACCTGCATACATAACAAGCTGCTGTGATGAAACTTTCTTTTTTAATACTGGTAAATTTATACCAATTTTTACATCTTCAAAAAAAAGTTGTTTAAACATATTTCAAACATAAAACCTTTATTTATTATTTTTTTGGTTCATAAGATATACCTGTAGTCCTTTGAGTTGCTACTATTTGATCAAACTGATTTATATACCTTATCTCATTTATCTGAAAAATCATCTCTCCTAAACTTCCATCTTTAGTGAAAAAGTCTACAAATTTCTTTATCACCGTAATTTTATCTCCAATACGAACAGGTTCAAAATATTTCCATTCACTTCCGCCATCTACTCCAGCTGAAAAAAAAATTTTTTCCCCTGAAGAATTATGAAACATTGACCGTAAAAATGTAGGAGGCGTGATTACTCCTCCATGCCTGCTAGTACGAGCTAATTTAGGATTACTAAATATCGGATTATCATCACCTATAGCTTTTGCAAATTTAATAACAGCCCCTAATTCAACTTCGTACGTAACTGCTTCACTTTCCGAACCGATATATTCACTTAAAGCTTTTTTTACAGAATTATCCATTAAATTTATTAATCCTTATAAATTTATATTACAAAAATATTGAAATTCAATCATAGCCTAAGAAGAAGATCAAAATCAATATCAAAAATTAATTAAACATCTACCTTTTTTCGTAGTAAAACAATATAATTGTTTTATTAGAGACACAAAAAGAATACAAAAAGTCTCAAGAAAGGAGGTAGATCATTGGAATATAGTAAACGGAGGTGTTATAGATAGGTGTTCTCTGTAACACCTCTCACTAGGAGCTTCCCTTAATCAGGAAGCTCCTAAACTTTAGAATACCAAACTAAATAATCACAAACTGAAAAAGGAAATAGAAGTTTAAATGTCTGATCTTTTACCATGGATACAATTAATCATTGCAGCTTCAATAATATTATTTACATCTAAATATCTTGTAAAACACGCTGATAATATTGCAATTCAGACTGGCCTCGGAAGAACTTTTATCGGTATAGTTTTATTGGCAACTGCAACTTCTTTACCAGAATTAGCTACAGGTATTAACTCAGTCTATTCGTTAAAATCTCCAGACTTAGCAGCTGGTGACGTATTTGGCAGTAATATCTTTAATTTATTAATAATTGTTGTGCTAGATACTTACTCTGGTAATCGTCCTTTTTTAAGTGATATCAAGAGTATTTCATGGACTCTTCCAGTATTAACTATTATAGCTATATTAATAGCAATAATAGCTATGTGGAGTTCAAATCAAATAAACATTAATTCTAGTAGCGTAGGATTATTATCTTATGCGATTTTTATATTTTTTATACTATCGATGTTCATAACTTATAATCAAAGCAAAAATGAAAATCAAGAATCCGATAATAATGAAGAAATTACAAATAATAACCCTTCAGTAAAATACAGTCTACTCATTTATATTATTAGTGCAGCAATAATTATAATCAGCTCCATATTTTTATCTATGGGAGGTGAGAAAATAGCCCATATAATGAAATGGCAAGAAAGTTTTGTAGGAACTCAATTGCTTGCCTTAAGTACTTCCCTCCCAGAATTAGCAACATCTTTAGCTGCATTAAGATTGAGAGCTCCTGAATTAGCAATTACCAACCTATTGGGCAGTAATTTATTTAACACAGGTATAGTTTTGTTTCTTGATGATGTTTTTTATACTAGTAAGCCAATATGGCTAGACCTATCTCAAATACATATTTTTAACGCTTTTATAGCTATATTAATGACTTGTACGATTCTCATAACTATCCAAATCAAACCAAAACAAAAATTACTTAAATTCATAGGAATAGAAAGTGCTATTTTAATTATATTATATTTAATATCCACGATATACACGTTCCAAAGTGGATAAATAAATTAACCCTTAATAAGATATGATCTTAATAAATCTATCGCATTAACTGACATTCTTAACCTGTCTGGATTACCTCTACCAGCATATGGAAAAGATTTTGTCATATATTCTTTTCCATCAAATATAGATATATATGTATTACCTGAATCTAGATTTTGTACATTTTGAGATGCATTAACTCTTGCATGCAATGCTAAACCAATATTACTTTTTGAAAAGATTCTTATAGCATTTGATAATCTTTTTGCCATATCAAGAGGAGAATTAATTAAGTCAGTTAAATTATCATTTGGGTAAATATCAGATAAGAAATTTTTTAATGAATCTATATCATTTATCACTATTCCGTTTACAAAAGATTTAGGTCCTGAATGAAACAATTGATCCATTAACAAACCAGAAGTTACATCTTCATAAATACCAATAGTAATATTTTTATCCCGTAATATTCTTAACACAATACTATCAATTGTTTCATTATCTACACCAAAAATATGTTTTCCTAGAATTTTACGTATTTCATTTTCTATAGGATCTATCAGCTTATTTGCTTCATTTGAATTTTTAGCTTTTGCTGCAATACGCACATCAACTTGTCCAGGGTGCGCTAATACACCAACAGTAGGATTATTACTCCCAGCAATTAAGTATCCAATTTTATCATCTACATTGGACTCCCCTATTCCTGACATTTTTAATACTCGATAAATAATGGTTTCAGATAAATTAAATTTTTCTGTTATGTATGGAATAAGTTTGTTGTCAAACAACCATTTCATTTCAAAAGGAACCCCTGGCAAACAAATCACAACTCCCCTATCGTCTTCAACTATAAAAGAAGGAGCTGTACCATTTGGATTGTCAACAATAATAGAACCTTCAGGTATATAAGCCTGGCGTTCATTATTAGAAGTTAATGTCAATCCTCGTTTGTGAAACCTACTCTCAAGTTCGTTAACCAATCTCTGGTTCTTAATTAATTTTCTCTTTGTAACTTTAGCAACAACATCTCTTGTAATATCATCTTGAGTTGGACCAATACCTCCACCAGTAATTACTAAATCAGATCGATCTAAAGCATTGTCAATAACTTCATGCATTCTATCAAAATTATCCCCAACTGTAGATTGATAATAAAGGTTAACTCCCAAACTAGACAACCTGTCTGACATCCAGGCAGAATTAGTATCAACTATTTGCCCTAATAAAAGCTCTGATCCAATTGAAATTATTTCAGCACTAGGCATAATTTACTCCAAAAGTATTTATTAAATCTTTTTTAAATAGGCGAAATTTCATTACTTTTCCAGCGATTGATTGCTGATTGACCTCTCGGACTTACAACTCCTTTAATTTTTACATTAATCAAAGACGGTAAACCTGAAGATAATGCTCTCTCAATTGCTCCTGGAAATTCATTAATATTCTCAACTAATTCCCCATAGCCGCCTAAACCTTTTACAACTTCATGATATTTTGTAGGAAGTAATTTTGTAGCAACTGTCTTGCCAAACACACCTAGCTGTATTTGCTTATCAATACCCCATGCAGAATCATTCCCTAATATCATAACTACAGGAAGGTTGTGTCTCACAGCAGTATCAAATTCCATGCCATTAAAACCAAATGCTCCATCTCCATTAAATATAAACACTCTTCTATTAGGATTTGCTAACTTAGCAGCTAACCCTGTAGGCAAGGCTGTCCCTAGCATACCTAAAGTAGGAACATACCACCACCTATTAGGTAGCTGAGCAGGCAAATAAGCTCTTCCAAAATGACAAAAATCACCACCATCAAACACTAAGCAATCATCTGGCGTAATTATAGTCTTCATATATTTAAATATTTCCATTGCATGAGTATCGTCACCTTTAAATGATAAGGAGGTTAATTCATTAAACTGATCTAGTCTTTCATTTTGTAATTCTTTTAACCAAGCACTTTCTTCCCAATTATATTTCAAAGCTTCTTCATACATTTGGGACAATATACTTCCTATATCTCCTGATGCTCCCAGGAAAACACCTCTGTTCTTACCAATTTCACTTTCTGAAGTATCAATCTGTATTAATTTTGCTGATTCAGAAATTACTGGAGGCATACCATATCCAAGAGTTAAGTCTTGCTTAGTGCCAACTAAAATAACTAAATCCGATTCTTGAACTTTTTTTGTAGCCTTATTCAATCCACTATCATAAAATCCAACTGAATGAGCATAATCATCTGAAATAATCCCTCTTGCATTTCCTTGTGTAAAAGTCGGAATTTTTGTAATATCAAGAAATTTTTTAAGTTTATCTTCTATACTAAAAGAGTCACACGCATTACCTAATATAATTACAGGTTTATTAGATTTATTTAATTCACTTATTATTTTTTCGACTTGATTTTGACTCATAACAGATATTGATTGATTTCGATATTCAGCTGGTGTAAAAAAAACAATCTTTTCTTTATCTACTTTTTGCTCTTGAACATCTACAGGAATAGTTAAATGAACTGGCCCCTTACGTCCACTAAACGCAACTCTTAAAGCTTTAGCAATCATATCTGGTATCCTTGATGCATCATAAACCATCCAGGCACCCTTAGTTGTAGGTTTAGCCATACCTATCTGATCAATTTCCTGCATAGAGCCTTTTTCAGCTTCACTCAACTCTGCAGACCCACTTATAGATAGCATAGGACTTTCTGCATGCATAGCATTTGCTAATCCAGGTATAGCATTTGCAAAACCAGGTGTAGTATAAATTGCCACTCCTAATTTACCAGTAATTCTACTCCAAGAATCTGCCATATGAACTGCTGCTTGCTCGTGCCTAGTATCTAATATATTAAAACCATAATCTGATAAAACATCTAATGTTGGCAAAACATGGTCTCCAGCTAAAGTAAATATATAATTTACTCCTTCAACTTCTAATGATTTGGCAATTAATTCTGCACCTGTAATATAATTCTCTTTTTCCATTATTACTCCCTATATTTAAAATAGATACATTATTAATATAGCTTAAGCCAAAATGACGAAAGTTTATATGCTAATTATATAAAATTTCACTTAATATTTTAGAGTGATATAATGATATTCTACGATTTCCATTGGAGATGAACAAAAATGAACATACTTGTAACAGGCTGTGCGGGATTTATTGGAAATAAAGTCTCTGAAATTTTACTAAATGATGGAAATCAAATATTTGGTATAGATAATTTAAATTCTTCATATGATATAAGTTTAAAAAAGTATAGATTAAATAATTTAAACTTAAATTCAAATTTTAATTTTTTTGAATTAGATATTTCAAACTATAAATCAATAGAAAAAAATATTTTCAACCCATCAAAGAATATTAGATTTGACATAATAATCAACTTAGCTGCTAGAGCAGGAGTAAGACAAAGCGTTGAAAATCCTTGGGATTACTATGAAAGTAATACTATTGGTACATTAAATCTATTAGAGTTATGTAAAAAATGGAATATACCAAAATTCATACTTGCATCAACTTCGAGTCTATACGGACTAAATAAAAATATGCCTTTCTTAGAAGAAATTAATACTGACCAAGTTTTATCCCCTTACGCTGCTTCTAAAAAAGCATGTGAGGTACTAGCACACACTTATCATTATCTTCATAAAATAGATATTTCAGTTTTAAGGTTTTTTACAGTTTATGGCCCAGCTGGACGACCAGATATGAGTATATTCAAATTTATTAAATCTATAGATGAAGCAAAACCTATCACTATATTTGGAGATGGTACACAAAGTAGAGATTTTACTTACGTTGATGATATAGCAGCAGGAGTTATATCTTCTATAAGAGCTACTGGATATCAGATAATAAACTTAGGAAATGACAAACCAATAATATTGTCTAACATAGTAGAATTAATTGAAAATTATTTAAATAAAAAAGCAATTATTAATTACACACCTGCTCATGCTGCAGATGTAAAAGACACATGGGCTAATATCGAAAAAGCAAAAAACCTACTCCAATGGGGACCAACAATATCTATTGAAGAAGGTATTAAAAGAACTGTAAATTGGTATTTAGAAAATAAAACCTGGTTATCAAAAATAAAATAAATTATAAAAATGTATCCAGAAATTTTAGTAAAAGAATCTAAAAAACTTGGTATAGATTTAAACAACAATCAAATCAAACAATTTGTTGTATATTATAACCTTTTAGAAGAGTGGAATAAAAAAATCAATTTAACTTCAATTACGGAATTTAGGTCTGTTCAAATTAAACACTTCTTAGATTCTTTAGCTACTTTTAATTCTATACCTTCAATTTTATTTAATACAGGTTCATTGATTGATATAGGCACTGGCGCAGGATTCCCAGGGATCCCATTAAAAATTGCTTTACCAGGACTAAAATTAACACTTCTTGAATCCACAAAAAAGAAAACATATTTTCTAGAAACTGTCTCAAAAGTTTTAAAATTAAATTCAACAACAATCATAAATAAACGAGCTGAAGATCTTGCTCATGATATAAATTTTAGAGAAAAGTATGATTTGGCCACTGTAAGAGCAGTAGGAAAACTTGCCATGATAAGTGAACTTTGTTTACCTTTTTGTAAAATTGGAGGAAAATTACTTGCTTTAAAAAATCCAAACATCGAATATGAAATTAAAAATGCAGAACACGCAATAAATTTACTGGGTGGGAAATTAGGGAAAACTAAGAATATAAAACTTACTGAAAATAAAATAACAAGTTTAATTGAAGTTTTTAAACAAAAACAAACTAACAACAAGTATCCTAGAAAACCTGGAATACCGAAAAAATACCCTTTGTAAATATTTTTATACTCTAAAAACCTTGTTTCAATTTATATACATAATATATGAATCCACCTTGATATATGAATCCACCTTGAAAATTACTAATTAACAAGCTAATCTGTATTTGTTAATAACAACAATCTCTACTAAAATAAACCAACAAATGGAAGTTAATATGAATAAAACAAAAAATCTAAAAAAAATGAGCTCTGTAGTTAGCGAAGGACCAAGTAGAGCTGCAGCAAGAGCAATGCTAAGGGCTACAGGTCTAACAGATGAAGACATGGAAAAGCCTTTTGTTAGCGTAGCAAACCTAGCTAGTGATGTTACTCCATGTAATTTTCATTTAGATAGATTATCACATAAAGTTAAAGAGGGATTAAAAAATGCAGGAGCTGTCCCATTCCTTTTCGGAACAATCACAATAAGTGACGGTATATCTATGGGTACTGAAGGAATGAAAGCATCTTTAGTAAGTAGAGAAGTAATAGCTGATTCAATAGAAACTGTCACATTTGGTGAAAGTATGGATGGAGTTATAGCTGTTGCAGCATGTGACAAAAATATGCCGGGCATTTTAATGTCTATGGCTAGACTAAATTTACCTTCAATATTTGTATACGGAGGAGCAATATTACCTGGGCAATACAAAGGTAAAGATATAAATGTTCAAGACATGTTTGAGGCTATTGGAACTTATTCTCAAGGAAAATTATCATTAGAAGAATTAATTGCTATGGAAAAAGTAGCTTGCCCCGGAGAAGGCGCATGTGCTGGTATGTTCACAGCTAATACTATGGCTGCAGCTATAGAAGCTATGGGTATGTCAACACCAGGTAGTTCTTCTATACCCGCAATAGACCCTCGCAATGAAGAAGTAGCATTTAATTCAGGCCATTTACTATTTAATATGCTTGAAAAAGATATAAAGTCTAGAGATATAATAACTCGTAAATCCCTTGAAAATGCCATAACCGTAGTATTATCTATGGGAGGATCCACAAACGCAGTATTACATTTATTAGCAATTGCACATGAAGCTGAAGTAGATTTAACAATCGATGATTTTGATAGGCTAAGCAGAAAAACACCCTATTTAACAGACCTAAGACCATCAGGTAAGTATGTAATGGCTGATATGGATAAAGTTGGAGGGGTTCCAACTATAATGAAAGAATTATTACATAAAGGATTATTACATGGAGATGCTTTAACTGTAACTGGTAAAAGCATAGAAGAAAATTTAGATACATTTAATACCCGACCAGATAATCAAGTAATTCATCGAATATCTTCACCAAGAAGTCCTACAGGCGGATTGATTATTCTTAAAGGAAATTTAGCACCTGAAGGAGCCGTGTTAAAAGTATCAGGATCAAAGAGCTTAAATCACACAGGTCCAGCTAGAGTATTTGACGGTGAAAGATCAGCGTTTGAAGCAGTTACAACTGGACAAATAAAAGATGGAGATGTCGTAGTAATCAGATATGAAGGTCCAAAAGGCGGACCAGGCATGCAAGAAATGCTAGCTGTAACTGGCGCAATAATGGGTCAAGATATTAAAAATAATATTCTTCTTATGACTGATGGAAGATTCTCAGGAGCATCTCATGGACCTATGATTGGACATGTAGCCCCTGAAGCTGCTGTAGGAGGACCCATAGCTATGATTAAAGAGGGTGACATAATAACTATGGATGTAGAATCCAGAATATTAAATGTTGATATAACTGACGAAGAATTAAAGAATAGAAAAAATGCCTGGAATCCCCCTAAGCCCAAATATACTCACGGTGTAATGGCAAAATATGCTAAATTAGTTACATCAGCATCAAAAGGCGCAGTCACAACATAATAAATTAATGTATTAATTGAATTACTATAATATTTGGTTTAATAACTATGCTAAATATAAGTAAATATTTTCACTTGATTTTATTATTTATTAAAAAACTTCACCAATTGTGGCTAAATTAAGCATATGATATATTTATAAATAGATGATTTAATAATTAAGAAAATTAGCAATTTGATTAATATAAAAAATTCAATTTCAAATGCCACACTATTAATATCTGCTGTGATATTTCTTATCAGCTTATATTTAATTTTCATTTGGGTGCCTACTGAAATAAATCAAGGAATAGCTCAAAGAATTTTTTATTTTCATGTCCCCATTGGCTGGCTAGGAATGATATCTATAATAATAGTTGCTATCTCCAGTTTTATTCATTTAATTACTAAAAATGAAAAATGGGATAACCTTGCATATTCTTCAGCAGAATTAGGAATAATATTCGCGTCCCTGATATTGGTAACAGGAAGTATATGGGCAAAGCCAATCTGGGGGGTGTGGTGGACATGGGATCCTAAACTTACAACTACTCTAATACTATGGTTTTTTTATTTAGGATACTTAATGGTAAGATCATATTCTCCAGCAGGAATTCAAAGTAAACAATATAGCTCTGTTATTGCGTTGATCGGAGCTATCGATGCTCCTATTATTTACATGGCAAGTGTATGGTGGAGATCGGCACATCCAAGCCCTAATATACCTATGGATTTAGATAGTAAAATGCTAATAACATTTTTAATTTCATTATTATCATTTACAATATTATATATATATATGCTTAACAAAAGATACAATTTAAAAAAAATCGAAGGTAAAATAGATGAGATATATAGAAACATTAATTAATTATTCTTTTTTAAAAAATATTATAAGCATATTATTTATTAGTTTGATGTTTTTGATGACTCAAGACATAATTTTTTCTAGCGATGGAGGCACAAGTGCTGCAAATGGTCAAATTATAATCAAAGAATCCAATTCAAACCTTGGATATTTGTTTGCAGTTTTCTTCGTAACATGGATAGCTTTTTTTGGATATTTATTTTTTATGTCTAAAAAACAAGAAAATATAATTCATGATATTAAAGAACTGGAAAATATCATTTCTAATGAAAAATCTTAATAATCGAAAAACTTTTAGTGTGCTAAATTGAGTGAATCCCTTAATATAAATGAAAATATAATTATTAATAACAAATATAAAATAGTTGTAAGCGTGCTAGTATTAATTGGAGCTTTATCTTATCTAATATTTTTAGCATTCAATAGTGCCACTATTTATTACTATACTGTTGGAGAAGCAAATAAATTAGATAACAATATAAAATCTGAGAGGATGCTTCGCATTAGTGGTACATTAAAACCAAATTCTTTTTCTAGAGAAGAGGACTCTACTACCTCTTATTTCATACTTACAGACGGACAAGAAACATTAAATGCTTACCATAATGGAATAATCCCTGATTTGTTTTTTAATGAACATTCCGAAATAATTCTTGAAGGCAGATATGATAGTAATAAAAATTTTCAAAGTAATAATATAATAGTTAAATGCCCTTCAAAATACTCAGCCGTAGAAGAAGAAGAAGTATAGTATATATATTACTAACTAGTATATAATTTGATCCTTCTAATAGTAATTACTATTATTATTGCCAATATACTAGCAGTCAAAAATAAAATCCCAGGCATTAGCCAAGAATGCCTGTCGAAAATACTTAAATTATCTAAAAAGAATATATTCTCTTGCTCAATTCCTAAAATGGCTTTATAAGAATTACGTGTATCTATGTTCTCAAAAAAATACTTAATATCATAAGAAACATTTTTTGCATTTAAATTACCGTAATAAAGCCTATACATATGGCCCAAATCACCTTTAAAAATCACACTTCTATTAACTCCAATAATATTAGGTTCTAAAACATTTAAAGGAAGATCATCTTGATTATAAATTACTATTTCAATAAATCTTTTTTTAATTTCAGGGTATTCTATAACGTTATCAATAATCAAAGAGCCTCCATCAGAAAAAGAGAAAATAGGTTGTTTGTTAACAATCTTTTCCCAGTTTCTCTTATCTGTACTAGCTTTAACATCTACCAATCTATAAAAATTTTCTGTTTCTGTTTTAATCAAAATTTTAGAACTAGGTATCCCTTCAAAGCCCAAATCCAAAGATACAGTTGTTAAAGATAAATTTTTATCATTAACAATATTCGAATTTAAAATATCCCAAGAAGTTTCTTCAGCTAGAATCTCTTTAGAAAAGAAAACTTCAACATCTGATATTGATAAATCTCCTTTCCCGCCATCATCTATCTTAATACGCAAAAATTGTGATTTAGAATCTAAATATTTTACTGCTGTATCCCGGAAAGAAAAGTCAGCATTTCTAAATCCAGATATTTCCCCAGATCCAATTTTTTTCCATTGTATTTTATCAATACTTGATTCAATTGAAACTTTACGACTAAAATTTTCAGACAAGCTAATTATATTCACTTGATTATGAATTGTAGTTAAATTACCTAAATCTAAAATAACTGTATTAAATTCATTTTTTAAAAAGCTATTCTCTACAATTTTACTTTTTAAAAGTGTTTCACTAAACGAACCTAATTTCACTTCTATGCTGTAAGGCATTTCATATTTGCTATCTTCAACTACTCTTAAGTCTTTCAAATCAGTATGAGATTTTTTATATATTTCAGAATCGATTTTTATTTCAATTATTTTATTGTCTAATTCATTTTCACTAATGATAATATTCTTATAATATGGCCAATGGTTTAAAAAAAAATCTGCCCGTAAAAGATTAATATTTAATAAAAATAATATAGAAACTATAAAAAAAATATTCCTATTTTCCAATATAAAACTATTTATTTTCAAATAAAAAGCCTTTTATCAATTTACTATATTTTTGATACATTAAACCACCAATAATTAATATAGCACCTAAAATCAAGAATGCTGCAACTCTATATATTTGATCAAGTGAAAAGACATCATACAAAAATAATTTTGCTATTGGTATAGCTAAAACTATCAAACCTCCGATTCTTATTAATCTAAATTCTTTAATAACTCCAATACACAATATAATGCCTGCATAAGTAGCCCAAAATATACTAACACCTAAGCTACTTAATTTTGCATCTTTTATAAAAGCTAATATTTCTAAACTAAACATTATTAAAGTAAGCAAATTAGCGATCACTAGAGCAGTAAGTAATATATCTTTTATTTCTAATTTGTCGAGTATATTTAATTTATTACTGAAAATTAAATATGCTGAACCATATAAAGACAGAATAATAGATAGAAAAGCAAGAAACCTATAATTTAAAATAAATTGAATATTTTCATTATTAGTGTTAACAATATCTAAATTAATTAAATTCAGTATAGAAATACCAAATAATAAGTATGAAAACCATCTTAATTCAATTAAACCAAATCTAAATGAAGTAAATATTAAAAATAAATTAAATATACTCCAAGCAAATATAATCCAAGAGCTTTCAAACTGTATAAAAATACCAATAGCAAATAGAATATTGGCACAACTAAAAAATACTGAATGCAACCCTAATCCACGTCCATATTTTTCTAAAATCTTTTCTCTATCTAAAATATAACTAGAAGATTTTTTGATAATCCAACCAGACACAAGCGTAGATGCTATTACTAGAATATATTCAATAGTATATACATTCCATATAGGCGTGATTTTTAAATTTAATAAAGTAGGAGTTCTATCAAATATCATCCAGATAAATGTTAGAGCTAAAAGAAAATATCCGCTTATTCTAAATTCCCAAGACTTTAATACAAAAGAAAGCCATATAACTAGAGCTCCTTCAATTGACCAAGCTATCCCTAACCATGCTCCTTCTAATTGTATTGGAAAAGCAATAGTAATAAATAATAATGATATTCCAAAATACATCAAGCTTAATTTAGGATTAGATTTATTTATCCTGAAAACATAATACCCTATACAAGAATAAATAACTGAAATTAATAAAGTAAAAGAACCCAACCAGTTTTTGAAATCAGAATCTCTAAAAATCCAATAACTAATAATCAAATAAAATATTCCATTAGCTAGCATAGTAGAATAATCTGAAATTCCTGGCACACGTTTCCAGATTATATGGAACAATAAGCCTACAAAAATGAATATCCCAAATATAGTCGACAAATATAATTGAGCTTCCCAGAATGTAGTTATTTCACTAAATTCAATATACCAAAATACAAATGCGAACATAGAAAACACTAACGCAAGCTTATTAAACCAACTCCAGTTTTTAAAAGTAGATAAAAATAAAACGCCTAAATCTAGCAATATCACATAAAAAAAGAATTGAGATTTAAGATTATTATAATTACTGCTATCTGGAGAAATTAAATTTGAATTACCTGCAGAAATAACAAATGGAGCTAAAAATGCACCTATAATTCCTATTGTAGCTAAACTTGCAGAATCATGCTTAAAAGCAAGCAAAGATGAAGTAAGGGTAATTAAAAATATTATGCTTATGGTTATATATAATCCAAACATACTATGTATAGCAAATGCAGCAAATACAGAAATATATAATATTCCAATACCTCCACCAAATAATGTCTGAGCATATTTCGGGTAACTTCTATAAAAATATTCTCCTAATCCTATAAAAATTAGACCAGTTAAGATTCCTAGAGTTACCTGTCCTGTTTCATCTATCCATTTATTATCAATAGCTAACTTCAAAAAAAATGCAGTACCTATTAATACAGCAAACACACCAATACGAGCTAACCAATTACCACCTAAAATTAGCTCTAAATCAAATATATTATTAAATCTTTTTTTATAAGACTCAATGAGATTATCTGACTTTTCAAGCTTTGATTGACTAATATCTTTTAAGTTTTTCGAAGGGTCTATAGTGGCAGGAGGAACTTCCTTAATATAATCCTTTTCTTCTATCGACATCCCATTTCTAGCTAGGATCAACCTAAGTGATTTAACTTGTCTTTCTAAATTAATGATCCTATTTATTGAATTGATAGGTCTAGAATTTTTTTCTAAATCATCTAAATCAGCTGTAGGAATTTTATTCTTTAAAAGACGCCTTCCGCAATTAGTACAATAATTATTTTGTTCGTGATTTTCTGTTTGACATTTTTCACAAAACATTTAAAAAATCTCCAAAACTATATTAAAATCGAAATAAAAATATCTTCTATTCAATTCACTTTTTCCGAGGCTATCATATAATAAAATATCAATCAATCTATATATAGACAGTATAATTTAATATAAAATATTAGTTAATATGTTTAATAAGTTAAATAAAATAAAAAATATAAAGAAAAATATTATTTCTGAAGAAATACCCCCCGGACAATTTGTTACTGAAAAATTCCCAGCATTAACATTTGGAGAAATTCCTAATATTGATATAGAAAAATGGAAATTAAAGATTACTGGAAATATAAATTATCCATTTACATTAAATTGGACCGATATTCAAAAATATAAAATGATTAAGACAACAACTCCTTTTCATTGCATTACTCAATGGAGCCGAATGGTAAACCATTGGGAGGGGATTCCATTTAAAAAGATATATGAGCTTGCAAAACCTAAACCTGAAGCGATTTATGTAATGATTCATTCATATGGAGGTTACTCTACTAATTTAGACCTACAAACTTTACTAGAAGAAAATGTGATTTTAGCACACATCCATGATGGATCAATACTTTCACCTGAACACGGCTATCCTTTAAGATTAGTTGTGCCGGATAGATATGGATGGAAAAGTGCAAAATGGATAAGCAAAATAGAGTTTACCAACAATAATTTACCAGGTTTTTGGGAAAGTAGAGGATATCATATGAATGGAGACTACTGGAAAGAAGAACGTTTTTCCTAAAACGCTCAAGATTAATCTAGTTTATATATTAAACCTTGACATAATCTGTATCAAGGTTTAATATATAAACTAGATTAACAATTTATAACTAATGGATATGAAATATTTTACTGACAATTCAGACTACAGAATTAGAATCAGATTAAATAATCCTATTTCATATAACCCAGAAATTCACAATCCTTCTGAAACTGAATTAGTAGGAGTATACATAATAAGTGTAGCAGCTAGGATGCTTGAAATGCATCCACAAACACTTAGAAAATACGAAAGATTAGGCCTAGTAAGGCCTTCCAGAACTGTAGGAATGTTAAGACTATATTCTGAGGAAGATATTGTAAGATTAGAGCTGATAAAACACCTAGTAGGTGAATTAGGTTTAAATTTAGCTGGAGTCAGAATGGCAATAGGCCTTTTTAACAAATTAATCCTGTTAAAAAAAGAAATGGAACCTGCGGGTAATGTTGAATTAAGAAAATTATTGTCAAAAGGAATAGACGAAATGTTATCTATACTATATGGAAATACTGAATAAATTTCCTAGGAGAACTAATTATATGCCAAAAAAACCTAAAAATAATCGTGAATCAAAAAAAAATAATTCTGAATCAACTTCAGATAATAAAAATTTAGATAAAGAAAAAGAAATTGAAGAACTAGTTAAAGAAAAAGATTCCTATTATGCAATGGCCCAAAGAAGTCAAGCTGACCTAGTTAATTATAAAAAAAGAGCGTCAGAAGAAAAAGAAGAAATAAGAAAATCTACAAATTTTTTTATGATTTTAAAAATCCTTCCTATTATTGATGACTTTGACAGGGCAATTTCAATAATACCTGATGATTCAATTAAGTCTAGCTGGGGAGAAGGCTTAGTACTTGTACAAAGAAATTTTATTAACACTCTAGAATCTTTAGGAGTTAAAAAGATAGAAGCCAAAGGAAATGAGTTTGACCCAAGAGAACATGAAGCAATTTTATATGAAGAAAGCAAAACGCTTTCAGAGGGAATAGTAGTAAACGTTATACGAGATGGTTATAAGCTTAAAGATCAAGTCATAAGGCCTGCGCAAGTAACCGTATCAAAATCACATGAAATCCAAAAAGATTTGAAAGAGAACAATAAAAAGGAGGAATAATTTATGCCAAAAGTATTAGGAATTGACCTTGGTACTACAAATTCATGCATGGCAATTATAGAAGCAGGAGAACCTAGAGTCCTAGAAAATGCAGAAGGAGGAAGAACTACTCCATCTATGGTAGGAGTAAATCCAAGATCAAATGAACGTTATGTTGGAATGACAGCTAAACGTCAAGCGATTACAAATCCAGAAAATACAGTTTTTTCTGTTAAAAGGTTAATGGGAAGAAAATTCACCGATAAAACAGTTAAGTCAGATACAAAGTTAGTTCCTTTTAAAGTAACTAAACATAGTAATGGAGATGCCCATGTAAGTATGTGTGATAAAAACTATGCACCTCCTGAAGTTTCCGCAATGGTACTACAAAAATTAAAAAAAGATGCCGAAGAAAAAATAGGCGAGGAAATTACTCAAGCAGTCATAACAGTTCCAGCTTATTTTAATGATAGCCAAAGAAATGCCACCAAAGATGCTGGGAAAATTGCTGGATTAGAAGTTCTAAGAATAATCAATGAGCCTACAGCTGCTTCACTAACTTATGGACTAGATAAAAAAGGTGAAGAAACTATAGCTGTATATGACTTAGGAGGAGGCACATTTGATATAACTATATTACAAATTAGCCAAGGAGTTTTCGAGGTTAAAGCTACAAATGGCGACACCCACCTTGGAGGGGATGATTTCGATCAAGTAATAATAGATTGGATATGTGATGAATTCCAAAAAGACCAAGGGATTGATCTTAAACAAGACAGAATGGCTCTTCAAAGATTACGAGAATCTGCAGAAAAAGCAAAAATTGAATTGTCAACATTAATGGAAACTGAAATAAATCTGCCTTTTATAACTGCAGATGCGTCTGGTCCTAAACACCTCGTAAATAAATTAACAAGATCTAAATTTGAACAATTAGTAGCTACATTAATTAAACGAACGATAACCCCTTGTAAACAAGCTATAAAAGACGCAGGGATATCTGCAGGAGAAGTTAATGAAGTCATATTAGTTGGAGGCATGACAAGAATGCCAGCTGTACAAGACTCAGTAATTAAAATATTTGGCAAAGAACCTAATAAAGGAGTCAATCCAGATGAAGTTGTAGCTATAGGGGCAGCAATACAAGCTGGTGTATTGCAAGGAGATGTTCAAGATATACTTTTATTAGACGTAACTCCGCTTACTTTGGGAATAGAGACTTTAGGAGGAGTATCTACACCACTAGTACCAAGAAACACAACTATCCCAACAGCAAAAAGCGAAACCTTTACTACTGCAGCCGATAATCAAACAAGTGTTGAAGTACATGTATTACAAGGTGAAAGAACTATAGCTTCAGAAAATAAATCAATTGGAAGATTTAATTTAGAAGGCATACTACCTGCTACTAGAGGAACTCCTCAAATTGAAGTAACTTTTGATATAGACAGTAATGGAATTTTAAATGTTTCAGCTAAAGATAAAGGGACAGAAAAAGAACAAAAAATTACTATTACTGCTAGCTCTGGACTAGAACAGGACGAAATTGACCGTATGGTTCAAGAATCTGAGCAATATGCTGAAGAAGACAAGCAAAAACGTGAAGAAATAGAAACTCTAAATGCATCAGATAATTTGGTATATACTGCAGAAAAAATGGTAAAAGATAATGAAGATAAAATACCAGAAGATTTGAAGACTGAAATAGAAGAAAAAATAAAATTATCCAGAGAAGCTATTACTGAAAAAGATTCTGAAAAAATAAAATTATCTATGCAAGATTTGCAAACAACTATGCAAAAAGTTGGTGAAATAGTTTATGCTCAACCACCAAATAACGATGGAGAAGAAACCCCAGTAGAATCCGAAGAAAAAGACTCTGATTCAGATGAAAATACAGTTGATGGTGAATTTAGAGAAGTAAAATAATCTACAAATATACTATCAAGCTATTTAATAAATAGCTTGATAGTAACAATATTTTTTTCAAGCAACTAGGTAGTATATTCAAAAATTAATATTTTTTAAAATTATAAATTTTTATAAAACATGATATGAAAGTAGATGTTTTCTCAAAACATCCTGAGCAAAATCATTCTCTACATCTCTCCAGACTGAATGAACATGATTCGCACCAGATTGATAATTATCTAATTCGATAAATAAATTTCCTCCATGAATTCTATAATAATATGCTTCACCAAGATTAATGCCTCCTGCCCATCCAAACTTCACACTTTTAAGAGTATTTGATTCTAAATACTCTAATTTAGATTTTACTAAATTAGGGTTCACTTGATTTACATATTCAGCAATCAAAAGTTTTAACAATTTCTGCTGACCAATTTTTAATTCATCCCAAGAAATACCCTCAACTACAGGTACAGTTACCCTAGAACTGTTATAAGTAATAATATCCTTAGGTGTATTTTCATAAATAGTCGCAATATGGTGCTGGTCCTTGCTCATACTATTAACCAACTCAAACGCAAGGTCTTCTCTTTTCTTTAAAATACGTAGCCCCTTACTATCTCCATCTTTAACCTCAGCCGGGTTCACCCCTAAAAACAATGGTGTAACAGATATAATTTTATCTGACCATATACTAAAATGAATAGAGACATGATGCCCTTCAAATCTCCACCCCCATGGGTCTTTACTCTTAGGATTACCAAAAATAGTAAAATAATACCTTTCAGGGTCTCTAACAAAAGTCTTAATATTTTCACGTATTTCTAATTCTTTTAAAATCAATTCATGATTAATTATTTGCAAAGTTTGATTAAAAGCATCAGAACTAAGACCAGTTTCAAGAAGAGTAAATACTAAACTCTTAAGCTCTTTTGTCATATCCTTCAAAGGTAATCCATGTCTATTTAAAGGAGGATAATACCAAAATATCCTTTCCCCATCTAAATAATGGAAAAGAGCCTTGTTTCTAGCTTTGGCATCAAGATTATCATAGAAACTTGATGCAGCTTCTTGCATTTTTTTAATAGTAGATTTGTTTTTTGAACTAGATGAAAAATTCATATTTTTTCTATTTTCTTTTTAGTTATATTTACGAGAACTAAACTTTAATTAATTTTTGAAAGCTTCTGACTTGTCCAGGGTCTTTACCATTTACACTATTTAAATTTGTCCATGAAACTTCGCCAAGATAAATATTTTTATCTATGTCTAAAGTAATACCATGAGGAGCCAAAAATTGACCTTCCTGCAAACCCCAACCAAGATGGCCTATCCTAGATAAAACATGACCATTTACATCTAAAACTGAAATCCTAGGACCAATATTAGGGTTAGCTCTATTTACAGGTAGCCCCCAACCTAATTCTCCAACATAAAACTCTTGGTCTCTAGAAATATATAAAGCACATGGACGATGAATATTGTTCCACTGTCCCTCAAATTTCCCCAAAGAATTGAAAATTTGAACTCTGTGATTTTCCCTGTCAGCTACATACACATAGCTGTCTTTATCTATCGCAATATTATGAGGAATATTAAATTCTCCAGGAGCAACTCCAGGATTACCCCACGAAAATTTATATTTACCTTCTGGGGAATATACATGGATTTTTGCATTCATATATCCATCTGAAACATAAATATCATTAGTTTTAGGGTCAATAGCTACATCAGTACATCTATTAAAAGGATTCCCACTGTAAGGTTCAGCGGGGTTATTAGGTGAACCTATAGTAAATAAAACATCTCCATCTAAACTACATTTCCGAACTGTATGGTCACCATCATCAATACAAAATAATGAATTATCTAGGCCAAGAGTTAAACCATGAGGTCTAACAAATAAATCTTCTCCCCAGGAATTAAGAAAATTACCCTCCTTATCAAACACAATCATAGGATGATCACCTCTATTAAAAACATAGACTTTTTGATCAGGCCCGACAGCTACAGAGGCAACTTCTCTCCAAGAAATACCCTTTGGTAGTTTTGCCCATAATTCTGTAGGTTTATATTGAAAATTATTATCCCCTAAAATTTGATTAATCAAATTGATACCTCATTTAATACATAATACATAAATTTTATACAAACAAAATTATACCATTAAGAATAAAAAGTTATTCACTCTTGAGAAATCAAGGCTAAAAGGGTACATTAAAGTAAATTAATATCAATGCGGAGAGTTAAATTGTCTAAAGTATATTCAATACAGATTTGCAAATCCCATAGAAACCCAATGGAAAAAGTAAAAAAAGCTAAATTAATATCAAACATAGGAATAGATGAAGATATACATGCATCAAACCAAGGTAAGAAAAAAAACAGACAAATTTTATTAATGGATATTGAAACTTTGAATTCTTTCAATTTAGAAACAGGCATTATTAAAGAAAATATTACTACTCAAGGTTTAAAAATAAATGACCTTAAATCAAATCAAAAAATCCAAATAGGAAAATCTATAATTCTTCAAGTTACTGGTCCATGTGAACCATGCCCAAGAATGGATGAAATACGTCCTGGATTAATGAAGGAAATCGATGGTAAAAGAGGAATTTTAGCATTTGTAGAAAGAGGAGGAATAATAAATGAAGGAGATAAAATAGAAATAATTTAGATTCCTAATAATCTACACTAACAGTATATTTATAAATCAGATATAATTAAATAAAAAACTAATATAGTATCGAAAAATATCAATATTATGGCAATGACAACATATAAACGGGATAACCAGCTAATATTTCGCATGGGATTTACTATGCTTTTACTTGCATTTTTATTTATAGGTTTTTTATATTTTTTATTTGCAATGGGCTTTAGCCCAATATTCATTTTGGCAATTGCTATTTTTATGGCTGGATTTCAATATTTTTATTCAGATAAAATGGTATTAAAAACAACAGGGGCTAAAATAGTTACTCCAGATCAAGAACCCAAACTTCACAAATTAATTGATGATTTATGCAATACATCAAAACTGCCAAAACCAAAACATATAGCAATAATGGATACTCCTGTGCCAAATGCCTTTGCTACAGGAAGAAATCCGAAAAATGCAGTAATTGCAGTTACAAAAGGTTTATTAAACAAATTAAATCAAAAAGAACTTGAAGCTGTTTTAGCACATGAATTAAGCCATGTTAAAAATCGAGATATTATGGTTCTTACCTGGGCAAGTATTATAGTTATAATGGCTGGATATTTAATGCAAATGCTTTTTTGGATGAGCTTATTTGGTGGCTTTGGAGGGGGAGGTAGAAGTAGAAATGGGGGACAAGCAATGCTTATTATGATGGCAATTTGGATTGGCACTATAATAGTTTATTTTATTGCACAGATGTTAATTATGACGCTATCTAGATATAGAGAATTAGCTGCGGATAGAGGTGCGGCAATGATTACTGGAAACCCAATGGACTTAGCTTCGGCTTTAAAAAAGATTGAACAAGAAGTTTCTAATACCCCAGAAAAACAAGTTAGAAATGTTGAACACGCTAGTGCTTTTTTTATAATACCTGCAATCAAGTCAAATTTCATAGCCTCTTTAATGTCTAGCCACCCTAATACAGAGAAAAGAATTCAAAAGCTAAGAGATATGAAAAAAACTTATTCTTCTTCTAAGCAAGAATATACTAAATTTAATATCGATATATCAAAAAAATAATATTGAAAATTCTTGGATAAAAACTTGGGCAACGAACCTTCTAATATAAATCCAACAATAGGATTAATTCAAATACCTAATACAATAGATAATTCTATTCAAGATTATCTTGAAAAAAATAATTCAAATATTATAAATTTAGATATTGAATCAAATTTAAATTATTCAAAAATATTTAATACAATTAATGGCATATTATTAATCTATGATTTTATAGAAAATTATAATAACAATATTGAAGTAAAATTAAAAAAATTTTTGACTAAATGCATAGAAACAAACATCCCCATACTATGTACAGGGAATGCTTTACATATATTAAATTATTGCTTAAATGGATTAAAACCTATTTCAACTCCAAGTCATTCATTAGATAATAATAAGTCTTCTTACCATAGAATATTTATTCCTCCAGGCAGTAAATTAGCTGCAATATTAGGGTCAGGTGGATTTGTAAGGGTAAATAGCAGGCATTCCTATAGCATTACCGAAGTGCAAAAATCATCCGATTTAATTGCATCAGCATATTCCTTAGATGATGGAATTATAGAAGCAATAGAAAGCCCTGAAAACATTTTTATCATAGCGGTACAATTTAATCCGGAACGTAGAGGAGAAATCCCTCCTCACTTTGACAAATTATTCACATCATTTATCAAAGCATGTAAAAAAGCACAAAATGGTGTATATTAAGACTTTATAGGCACATCTTATAGTGGTATAATTATATCTAATTTAATTCACCAAAAACTAGGGGATTATCAATGGTAAACTCTAAAACTGATTTTGGATTTATAAAAGACACTCCTATAGAACAAGAAATGCAGGCATCTTACCTTGATTATGCTATGAGCGTAATTGTTGCAAGAGCATTACCCGATATCAGAGATGGGCTCAAACCTGTTCAACGTAGAATTCTATATGCTATGCACGACCTTGGAATGCGACGCCCATCATCTTATAAAAAAAGTGCTCGATTAGTTGGTGAAGTTCTGGGAAAATATCATCCCCATGGTGATAGTGCAGTCTATGAAGCAATGGTAAGAATGGCTCAACCATTTTCATTAAGAATGCCATTAGTTGACGGGCAAGGTAATTTCGGAAGCGTCGACGGTGACTCTGCAGCCGCAATGAGGTACACAGAAGCTAGGTTAAGTCAAATTGCAGAAGAAATGCTAATTAACTTAGAACAAAACACAGTTGATTTTATAGAAAATTTTGATGGTTCTCTAAAAGAACCAGTCGTTATCCCTGCAAGGCTCCCTAATTTACTTGTCAACGGTGCCTCTGGAATAGCCGTTGGAATGGCAACGAATATACCTCCACATAACCTTTCTGAAGTATGTAATGCTGTAATTAAATTAATTGAAAATCCTGAAATTGAAATAGAGGAATTAATTAAATCTGTGCGTGGCCCTGACTTTCCTACTGGAGGAACAATTATGGGAAAAGAAGGAATAATAAATGCCTATACGCATGGTAAGGGCTCAATAATTGTTAGAGGTAAATCTGAAATTGAACAATTAAAAAATGGTAAATATAGAATAATCATATCTGAGTTGCCCTTTCAGGTTAATAAAGCTTCATTGGTAGAAAGAATTGCAGAATACTCTAAGTCAAAACGAATAGAAGGAATAAGTGAAATCAGGGATGAATCTGATCGAGATGGTATGCGCATTGTATTGGAATTGCGTTCTGGATCCCAACCTCTTGTAGTGCAAAATAATCTATTTAAACATACTGCCCTTCAGTCATCATTTTCTGCAAACATGTTAGCTATAGTGAATGGTATTCCTCAAGTAGTTAATTTAAAAGTGATTTTAGAGCATTATTTAGAATACCGAAAAGAAATAATTAAACGTAAATCTGAATTTGAGCTAGCTAAAGCAAGGGAAAGAGCTCATATTCTAGCAGGCCTAAGAATTGCACTCAGTAATTTAGATGAAGTAATTCAATTGATTAGAGAATCTAAAGATTCTGAAGAAGCCAGAAATGGATTGATAACCCGATTTGGATTAGATGAAAAACAATCACAAGCAATCCTCGAAATGCAATTAAGAAGAATAGCAGCACTGGAAAGAGAACGCCTAGAAAATGAATATAAAGAATTACAAGTAACAATCAAATGGCTTGAAGAACTACTAGGAGATGTAAGCAAAATACTAAATGAAATTAAAGATGAAACATTGGAGCTAAAAAAGAAATTCGGTGGCAAACGACTTACAGATATTAGCTATGAAGCTCATGAATTTGATAGAAGTGATCTTGAACCTCATGAACAAATTGTTATAACTCTAAGTAAAGCTGGATATATCAAAAGAATACCTGCAAGTACATACAGAAATCAACATAGAGGTGGAAAAGGTGTCACAGGTATGAATATGAAAGAAGATGACCCAGTAGAACACATTTTAGTTATAGATACTCACGACAGGTTATTGTTTTTTACAAATACTGGAAGAGTTCTCTCTCTAACTTCATATGAACTACGTGCGGATACTGCTAGAAATACCCGCGGAGTGCCTATAGCCAATGTTATTGCTCTAAAAGAAAATGAGACTGTAAGAGCTGTATTTGAAGTAAAAGATTTAAACCAAGAGGACACTTTCCTAATAATGGCTACGCGTACAGGGAAAATAGAAAAAGTTCCTCTACAAGAAATTTCCTCAATAAGATTATCCGGCTTAATTGTGATGAACCTTAAACCAAAAGATGAACTGGTTTCTGTAAGATTAGCTCAAAACAGTAATGACTTGATTATGGTTTCAGAGCAGGGCATGTCAATTAGATTTTCTGTAGAAGCATTAACCTCACACCATAGAGGAGCTGGTGGTGTTAGAGGGATGAAATTACGTGAAAAAGACAAAGTGATAGCAATGAATGTAGGAATTCCAGAGTCTCGTTTATTAGTAATAAGTAAGAACGGATATGGAAAAGTAACACCACTTGAAAACTACAGGACGCAAAACAGAGGTGGTACAGGTGTAAAAACTTCAAACATAACTAAAAAAACTGGAGTGATTGCTTCAGCTCAAGTAGTTTCTGATGATAAAGAAGTATATATAGTTTCTAAAAAGGCTCAAATTATAAGAACTAATTTATCTGAAATACGCAGTTTAGGAAGAATAACTCAGGGAGTTAGAATATTCAATGTAAAAGAAGGAGATTCAGTTTCCTGTATAACATGTGTTGATAATCTAGATGACAAGCCAGAGGACAACATTAAACAACTTAAATTACCATTAAAAGATAAAAAAAATAATAAATAATTATATGGAAAATTCAGCCCAACTCCCATATGAATATCATGGTAAAGTAACGCTACCAAGCGAAAAAGAATCTATTAATTTTTCTCTAAATATAAATAGAGATGCAAAATCGATTGAATTAAATTTTTCTAAACCAATTGAAGAATCATCAAATTGGAAATGTACAGATATCAAAATTATTAGAAGAACTAAATTTGATGAAATTGTTTTCTTTACTCATGGAATACCTAAACCTTCAGTTCCTTTAATCTGGAAGATAAATGCTTCTCTTACTGATAAGACTGCTGCAGGAGTTGTAATTGCGCGAGAAAATGATAAAGGTGTAAAAGGCGAAAAAGGCTTTAAACTTACTTCAAAATAAACTTTTCACAAACTTTAGCTGCATCAAACATATCTGTAATGTTTACATATTCATCTAAAGTGTGCATATGATTAGCTCCCATTCCAACTACAACTGCTTTAATTCTATTTTTACGAAATATATTCCCATCAGTCCCAGCACCAGAATCCTTTAATACAGGCTCTAATCCAATTTGCTTAATGGCTTTTTTAACTTTAATAAATGTTGAATCTTCAGAATCTAAAGAATAAGTTTCAAAATCAGTATTTAAATTCAAATCAATCAAAGCATCAGGAAAATCTTTCTTCGTAGAAGAAACAGCTTCATTAATATTTGATTTTAATTCAATAATTATATTATTATCAGAAGTACGAAATTCACCTCTAATTATTACATCTTCAGGCACAGCGTTTCTTACAGTTCCCCCATCAACTAAACCTACATTAAACGTAGTATGTCCATCTAGTCTACCTTGTGGCATTTTTGACATAATATGTGAACCTATCAATATTGCAGACAAACCTTTTTCTGGTTCTACTCCTGCATGAGCTCCTTTTCCTTTAACAGAAATATCAAATGAAACATAAGTAGGTGACATTGATACAATACGATTAGGAGGACCTTCGCTGTCAAAAACTAAAGCTTCCTTAGATTTTATCTTTGTAAAATCTAAATTTCTAGCACCTAATAAAGCTATCTCTTCTTCTTTAGTAAATACCACTTCAATCGGATGAATTGAGCTTTTATCTTCTTTAACTGATTGTAGTGCCTCTAATATTGCAGATATTCCACATTTAGCATCTGCTCCAACAATAGTGTTACCTTCAGAAACAATTTTGTTCCCTTCAACAACCGGGACAACTCCTCTACTTGGCTCAACAGTATCCATATGAGCTGATAACATTATAGGATTAGCTCTTCCATCATTAGCTATAACATTACCATAATCATCTTTAAATACATTTAACCCAAATTCTTTAAGTAAATTAATTAGTTTTTCCGCAATAATATCTTCTTCTCCAGACGGGCTATCGATAGAAGATATTTCACAAAAAGTATTTACTATTCTATTTTTATTTATCATTTAACACATTTTCTTATTTAATTATTTTTTATTTATTAGAGGAAATAACAATTTTTTTCAAGGTGCATTTTTTTAACATATCTGCGTTAGGTGTTGGTAAATCTATTCCAAAAGGTTTAAAAGTAAGGTTTTCTGTGAGTTCTAATGAAGGTTCAGATAAATCTCTAACATAAAATCTAGAAGATGGAAATAAGTCTCCAGGATAAGTAAAGTTATCTAAAGTTGCCAATTCAACACATATAGATGAACCTACTGCACTTTCTAACATACCTCCTACCCATACTGGAATACCATTTTCTCTAGCTAACTTATTAATTTCAATTGAATTATACAATCCTCCAACTCTACCCGGTTTAATATTAATAAATTTACATGCATTTACTTTAATAGCATCCTGTGCTGATTTTATAGAAGTTATACTTTCATCTAGGCAAATCGGAGTATCTATACTTTTAGCCAGCTCAGAGTGGTCTAATACGTCAGCGAAATGTAAAGGCTGTTCAATAAAAATTAAATTTAATTTATCAATTTCTTTAAAAAGCGCTATATCTTCTAAAGAATAGCCTCCATTACAATCAATATGTAAAATTAAATCAGGAAAAGTGCTCCGGACTGCTTTTAAAACATCTAAATCCCAGCCTCTACTAACTTTAAGTTTGACTCTAGGAAAGCCAGCATCTACAGCTTTTTGAATATTCCCTAAGAGCATATCTATAGAGTCTTGTATTCCAAAATCAGCGCCTGCTTGGACTTCTTTACTCTTACCTCCTAACAATTTATGCAGAGGAGTTTTTGTGATTTTACTTTGTAGAGTCCACCAACAAATCTCTAAAGCTGCTTTTGCAAAAGTATTACCTTTAAAAATGCTAAGCTTTTGATTAATTTGTTCAGCTGATTCAAATTCATGGTTTAATATAAACGGTGCAAAAAATTCAGAAACATTATAGAAAACTGAACCTGCACTTTCAGGCAGATACATAGGTGCATATAAAGGAGAAGATTCAGACCAAGCTGTATGGTTCCCGCTTGTAGCTTTGACTAAAACAGAATGTATTTCAGGATCTTCACCATATGCAGTCCTCCAAGGATAAATTAGAGGCATTGCAACTTGATAGACTTCAAATTTTTCAATACGCATTAGAACTCACAATATTCAATCATATAATTTTAATATAAAGATTAACTTTTCAAACCAGTATGATGCAATGCCTGATCAACAATATCTACACCAACTCTTTCACTATGAGCAGCTAATAACTGTTTAGTCATTGGACCCGGCTTTCCATCTCCAATCAATCTATTGTCAATAGAATTTACAGGAGTAATTCTAGGGCTTGTTCTAGTAAAGAAAACTTCATCTGCAGTATAAATATCATATGGCTGTAAATCCTCTTCAACAACTTGAATACCTATGTTATTTGCAACTTCCATTACTGTTCGCCTAGAAACACCCCATAAAATACTTGTACCTTTAGGTGTTTTTAGAACGCCATCTTTAACTAAAAACACATTATATCCACTTCCTTCAGTTAAATTTCCATTTCCATCCATTAGTACTGGCAAAGCTTTAGGGTCAACATCTTTAGCCTCTAATTCAGCCAAAACAAAATTCATTCTATTATGGTGTTTCACTTTAGGGTCCATCATATCAGTGGAATAGCTTCTAGTTTTTGCTATTACAGCCTTAACTCCATCTACATAAGCATTAGCAAACGCTGCAAAATTCACAGGTTTAATAGAAATACATACCGTTGGAATCGAATCATTAACAGCACCGACTCCACGAGTTACCCAAGGATGAATTGTAAAATCCCCAGCTTCTTCTAAATATTTATGATTCCTCTGAACAGCTTCCTCGCAAACAGAAGTCATGTCTTCTGAAGTCATACCAGGGTCAATCCTTACATACTGTAAAGACCTATACATTCGATCTATATGGTGATCTAAAGCAAAAGGTTTTCCATTAAATGTACGACCTATATCAAATACGACATCAGCTAATGTAAAACCTCTGTCTTCAGGATTTATCATTACTTCTCTATAAGGTATCCAATCACCATTAAAATAAGTTTCAAAATTTGAATAATCTACCTTGTAGTCTGCGCTAACCATTATCAATCTCCTTAACTAAATTAACAATCTTTTCTTTCTTCAGGTGTTTTTACTCTATATAAACATTATCTAATAATTAATATGGTACTTATGAAGTAATTTTAAATAATTTTTAAATTATATTACAAGTTGAAAATATTAACGTCAATACACTTGTCATAGCTTGACAAACTTTAAAAACTAAATTAACATGACCAATACTCAAAAAGTTTGTAATTTTGTATTTATTACAGTTAAAAATTGGAAAATTTAAATCTAAGGAGGATTATAATGAAGAAAAAATTATTATGGTTAGTACCATTAACTATAATTGGTTCTTTACTTCTAGTCGCTTGTGGATCTGACGACGAGGAAGTTGCAGCACCTGCTGCACCTGCACCTCAAGGTAAGTCAGAACCTGTAGCTGGTGGAGTAGCCACAGCCGTAGTTCCTACTGCAGCACCTGCAGCAGCAGCACCTACTGCTCGACCTGCACCTAAGCAAGACAAGTCTGCACCTAGTGCCGCTATGTATCAAGATGGAAGCTCAATAGCTGACATTCTTGCTGGACCGGCAATTGGAGACATTGACAGCGAAAAGTTTAATAAAGACCGATTTGGTGGAACATTGAGATGGGTTCCTCAAGGAAATGTACCTAACTTAGACGGTATGTTATCCGGTACTGCTGTTGGTAGAGGTGTTTCTTGGCACTTCTGGGAATCATTAGCTCAATGGGATGGAAGCGGAGCACTTAAAGGTGACTTAGCTGACGTCTGGACTATTGCTGAAGACAGCGATGGTGCTCATTATTCATTTACTTTAAGAGACGGTCGAAGCTGGCATGATGGAGGTCAACCTACATCTGAAGACGTTAAAGCATCTTTTGCTAGATATCTTGGAAAAGATGGCTCCTTTGGTCCATCAATTAATGACCGCTTAAAAGGTGGAACAGTAGATACAGCTTTTGAAATAGTTAATGACGATCAATTCATCATTCACTTAACTGAACCTACTGGTCTTTTACTAATGGCTCTAGGATATGTTGGAGGTACTCAGCCTCAAATTATGCCTAAAGCTACTGTAGATAAATATATGACAGAGCTTGCTCAAGAATTTAATGCATCTGGTCCTTATAAGTTTATTAGCTGGGACCAAGGAAATGATGTAGTTCTAGATAGATACGATGCTTATGTTCCTAGGGCAGAGACTCCTAGCTACAGAGCTGGAGCAAAACTAGGATATTTTGCAAGACTACATACAATTGAAATTCCTGACCAAGAAACTCGCGTTGCTGCACTAATAACTGGTGAAGTAGACTCTCTTGATGTTATTTCTGGTGACTTCTACGAAGAAGCTATGAAACATCAAGATAAAATAGGAATTCACGTTGGTAACCCTGGAGCTCAGCCAGATATTGGATTTAACACTGGTAGCCCTCTAACTGGATTTACTGATCAAGGTAGGCTAATGAGAAGAGCTATACGTGCAGCTATTGATGCTGAAGAGGTTATGAAAGGTTATGGAGAAAAGAGTTTATGGACTCTATGCCCATCCTTACAGCACTGTGGAGTTGCATGGGAAGAAGCTAGTAAAAATGAAGAATTATATAACCAAAATGATGCTGCTAAAGCTAAAGCATTATTGGAAGAAGCGGGTTATAATGGAGAGGAAATTATAATTCTTGACCCTACTGACTTCCCAACTATTCACCCACAAGCTCCAGTATTACTAGAGCAATTAAAAGCTGTTGGTATTAATGCTAAAATTTATGCTACTGACTGGTCTGGACAAATTGGAATGTTAAGTAAAGCTGAAGGTTGGCATATATTCACTAACTGGAATAGCTCTAACTTATACCACCCTCTAGTTGCTACTCACTATAGAACAACTGATGGTACAACCAATACAGAAACTCTTGGAGTTGCTGGATATCCATACGGAGTAGGATATGATACTGGTGATAAAATGCATCAATTAAGAAAAGATTTTGCTAATGCTAAGAACAGAGCTGAAGAGCTTGTAATTACAAAAGCAATGGCTGATCTTGCATGGGCTGACCCTCGAAGAGTTCACTTCGGTCAATTCTTCCAACTTAGACTTCACAACAAAAATGTTCGTGATTCAGATGTAAGAGGACATCCTGTTGGTTCACCACTATACCTTAACCAATGGTGGGGTGATGCTTCAAAAAGAGCTGAAGTACCTAAATAATCACTATATAATTTAATAGGATTATAAAAAACCCAGCGTATAATAATATACGCTGGGTTTTTTACTATTTTTGATTGTTCTAAACTTATAATAATGTTATAATCTCGATTAATAAATTCTTAATAGAAATCAAGGTAATCTAAGATATGCTCCCATATATTACGCGTAGAGTATTAGCTAGTATACCAGTGTTAGTGGTTCTTGCTTCATTAACATTTTTTTTACTCAGATTAGTTCCTGGAGATCCAGCTACCTTAATAGCTGGACATGAAGCTACTCCTGAAGAATATCAATTCGTTAAAGAAAATCTAGGTCTTGATAAGCCTGTACATATGCAATTATGGACATGGGTATCTAACATGGCTCAGGGAAATTTTGGGAAATCTCTTAGATCTGGCCTTCCAGTCTTTGATTTAATTAAAGGACGACTAGAGCCTACGCTTTCATTAACAGTAACGACTCAATTATTGGCAATGTTAATTGCGATACCCTTAGGTGTAATAGCTGCCTGGAAAGCAAACACTATAATAGATCGTTTAATAATGCTATTTTGCGCTATAGCTTTTTCTGTTCCAGTATTTTGGCTTGGATACATTTTTATATGGTTATTTGGATTGTGGGCTTTTGGAAGAGATGAAGCGATACTTCCTGTTGCGACATTTGTACCTATAGGAGAAGACCCTTGGGAATTTCTTAGACATATGATTCTACCCGTAGTATCCCTAGGACTTTTAGTATTAGCTGGAATTGCCAGAATGACACGTGCTAGTGTTTTAGAAGTTTTAAAAGAAGATTATATTCGCACTGCTAGAGCAAAAGGACTAGGTGAGCGAATTGTACTTATAAGACATGCATTAAGAAATGCCTCCCTTCCTATAATAACTATAATAGGTCTAGGCCTTGCAGGATTATTATCAGGTGCTGTTGTTACTGAAAATGTATATGCAATACCTGGATTAGGCAGAATGGCTGCTGAAGCTATATCGACTAGAGACTATCCTATTATTCAAGGCTTAATAATACTTATTGGAGCTGCATACGTATATATTAATTTAATAATTGATATTGCATATGCATTTTTAGACCCAAGGATTAGATATTAATGTTTAAACAAACAACAAGTAATACTTTTATTGAAGCCTTTAGAGAAAGTCCACTAGGGTTTATAATTGGCATTATTGATTATTTAATCTCAATAATTAAAAATCCAAAAATTCTTCTAAGAAATATAAAACAACAACCAACAATGGCTTCAGGTATTATTATTATTGTTCTAATGATAATAATAAGCTTATTCTCACCCATTTTGATGACGTACGATCCAAATGATGTTGAAATGGATGATAGATTTCAACCTCCTGGTGAAAAATCTGAAGAAACTGGTAGAACATATTGGTTTGGTTCTGATGCATTTGGTAGAGATATATATAGTAGAACTATAGATGGAGGAAAAGTTTCGTTATTTATAGGATTTGCTGTTGCCTCTTTAAGTGTTTTACTTGGTGCAATTTTCGGCTCCATAGCAGGATATTTTCGTATGATTGATTCAGTATTAATGAGAGTTATGGATGGAATTATGGCTATTCCTAGCTTATTATTAGCTATAGCATTAATGATGCTGCTGCAACCAGGAGTATGGACTGTTATTACTGCAATAGTCATTGTTGACACGCCCAGGATGACAAGAGTAGCAAGGGCATCTGTTCTTAGTTTAAGAGAACAAGTCTACATTGAAGCCGCAAAAGCAGTAGGAGCAGGATATGTTAGAATAATTGGTAGGCACATAATCCCCAACCTTATAGCCCCTTTAATCATCATGGGAACTTTTGTAGCAGCTGGAGCAATGTTAACAGAAGCGTATCTAAGCTTTCTCGGAGCTGGAGTACCTCCTTCAACTCAAGCTACTTGGGGTAATGTTATGGCTGAAGGAAGAGGATTTATACATAAAGCCATGTGGGTAATATTTTACCCTGGTTTGTTTTTAGCAATTGCAGTTACATCTATCAATTTAATGGGTGATGGACTTAGGGATATGCTAGATCCAAAACTAAGACGTAGACTATAGAGTAATTATTCTATAGCATATATAAACCCATCTTCAGACGTTAGATATACTACTCCTCCAGAATAAGATGGACTAGCTTTAATTTGGCCCTCAGTATTAAATACCCAAATATTTTTTCCAGTATTTATATCAACTGCATGTAGATCTCCACTAGCATCACCTATATATACAATGCTACCAGCAATTAACGGAGAGCTAAGGTTCAAACTTTTCAAAGAATACTCCCAATCTTTATTCCCTGTTTTTTCATCTACTTTAATCAGATTACCTGAATAACCTGCAGCATACACTTTATTTTCATATAATGCTGGAGTTGTATAATACCCTCCTCCTCCACTTGCAGCCCATACAAAACCTCTTTGATGAGGAATAGAATTAGTTAACCCTAAAAAGAATAATTGAGATTTGAATCTTAAAATAAAACCATCTCCAGGTAGATTAATAGAATTCCAGTCAACTGCTTTAATACCTCCTGAAGGGTTAGGTACAAATACTAAATCCTCTCCAAAGACTGCAGACCCCGTAGGTTCCCCATCAATTCTAAAAGTAAATCTCTTTCTTCCAGTATTTTTATCTAAAATATATAAACCATGATTATACGAAATAATCCCAACTACATCTTTATAAACTGCTGGCGATGAACTAATCCATCCTCCAGTATCAAAAGTCCATATTTTTCGCCCATTAACTACATCAAGCGCATACAGTAAACCATTACCAGACCCAATATAAACTATTCCATTCGAAACTGCAGGAGATCCAGCTACTTTACCACCTAAATCATATTGCCATATTAAACTTCCATCTGATTTATTAATAGAAATAACTTTTCCTAAATTTAAACCTATAATTAACTGGTTATCTACAATAGATAGTGTTGAATATATCGGAGATTCTAAATTTTTTTCCCAATTTAGTTTACCATTATCTATATTAAGTGATAATATTCGTCCATCCCAAGTAGATACATATAAATTTTCACCTTCTATTACTGGACTCGAAAAAATCTTAGAATCGGCGAAATATTTCCATTTTAAAATTCCTTTAGGGTCTTCTTTATTGCCTATAACTGAAGCACTGTGAATTAAATCACGATGATACATAGGCCAATTATTTCCAGTAGTTAAAATAGATATATTTGATAAAGGTTTATCTATTAAAAAATTCGGACTATATCTCTTATAAGCACATCGTCCAAATATAAGTAATAACAAAGCAAATATAAATAAAAACCAAATTACTTTACTGTATTTAAGAATTTTTATTCTTTGTGACTTTAAATCACTAACAGATTCATAATTATATAAAGTTAAATTAGACCGACATTCACGACATTTATTAGCATCACTAGGATTAACAGTGTGGCATGCTGTACAAAATTTTAATTTATTTTCCATAAAAGTTAATTAAAAAGAATTAGTATTCTTGAAAGAGTTTTCCCCAAGGAGTTTTTAAAGCTTCATTAATTCTCTTTTTTCCTATAAACCTCAACCAATATTCGTTATGGTAAATATTTGATGCAAAATATGACCAAGGTACCAAAGGAGTTCTAAGTAATAATTTTTCTAAAGGCTTTAATGGACCCCAGTAAATTAATTTTTGCATTTTACTAGCAAAAGTATTTTCAATATGACTAAATTTCCAGTTAATCCCTTCAATGCTATCACCTACTATTTCAATATTATTAACATCTCCACAACCAAGGCCTAATTGATTTGCCAAATAAATAAATTTAACCTTCAGAGGATCAAATCCCATAAGTTTTGCTGCTACTGCATCAATGGCTACTTGATCTTGGCTTGCTAAAATCACATTTTTTTGGTGCCAACGCATTGCTCTAGGACCAGGCCCATCACCAGCCAATGTCCCATCTGAAACTGCAAATATACCAGGATGTATTTCTTTTTGAATTTTTAATAAATCTACAAGAGTCTCGTGAATTACAGAATGTGTCCAATGCCTTTTATGGTTTAATAAACCTCCAAAAGCATTTTTCATTGCTCCAGTTAAGTTAGTAAAAACATGTGTTTTAACTGTTGGCAAATGGATAATATTTTTTCCAATTAAAATCTTCGGAATACTAAACCCTTCAGGGTAGACCTCATCTAAAACCATCATTTTAGAATTTGGTTTATATTCAATCCAATCAGCTTCTTCAAGGTAAACAGAATCTATTTTATGTTTTTTTTCTACATTTAAATGCTTATTATTTATTGCACCCTCTTTAGCATCAACTACAACAGTGCCATTATGAGTAGGTATAACATTAGAGAAATTATCCGCCTTTAAAGTTTCAATTACACCGTCAAGTTGCCATGGAGTAGTTGAACAAGCAGGATAATAATATTGCCATGAAATATTGATTTTTAAAATAGTGCCAATATCTTTATTAAGATATTCTTTATACCCAGCTATTTCCATAGCTTTTGATATATCTTGTTTAACAGATTCTGGTGAAGTAAATAATACTGCTACTTTTGATTTCATATTGGAGTATTCCACCACGACTCCCACGGAAAATGTATCCAAGTTTTTGTGGAGTCTTTAGCTATTTCGTTGACATAATAATGGGGATCAAAATTACACTCATTATTCCAATACAGGACAGCATATCTAACATCTACTCCGTTAGCTCTCTCTATAATATATTTTGAAATTTTATTGAAGGTTTCACCAGAATCACATACATCATCTACAATTAGAACTTGTTTATCTGATTTGCGTGGTAGGTATGTTTCCCACTCTGGATAATCACGCAGGGCTGCTTTAACAGGTGTAAATGGTTTCTTCATCCAATGAGACATCATAACGCCAGGGATAAGACCTCCTCTTGATAATCCTACAATCACATCTGGGTCAAACTTATCCAGTAATATTTCTCTGCAAAGAGAGTTTACATCCCTTCGCATCTCTTCCCACGAATACCATAGTTTATTCATAATCCATCAACTTTATTAATGAGACTCACGCTAGATATTTTTATTCTAAGAAATCCCTTAATTTTTTTGACCTACTAGGATGTCTTAATTTCCTAAGAGCTTTAGCTTCAATTTGCCTTATTCTCTCTCTAGTAACTCCAAATTCTCTTCCTACTTCTTCTAATGTACGCCCTCTACCATCTTCTAATCCAAAGCGAAGCTGTAAAACTCTTGCTTCTCTTTCACTAAGAGTTTCAAGCACATCTTCAACTTGCTCTTTTAATAATTGATAAGAAGCAGCTTCTGCAGGAGCTAAAGCCGATCTATCTTCAATAAAATCTCCTAAATGACTGTCTTCTTCTTCTCCAATAGGAGTTTCAAGAGAAACTGGTTCTTGTGATATTTTCAATATCTCACGAACTTTTTCTGGCACAACTTCCATGCCTTCACCAATTTCTTCACTAGTTGGCTCTCTACCATATTCTTGGACAAGTCTTCTTGTTACTCTTAATAGCTTATTTATTGTTTCTACCATGTGAACAGGTATTCTTATAGTACGAGCTTGGTCTGCAATTGCTCTTGTTATAGCCTGTCTAATCCACCAAGTAGCATAAGTACTAAATTTATATCCTTTTCTATAATCAAATTTTTCAACAGCACGAATTAAACCTATATTGCCTTCTTGAATTAAATCTAAAAGAGTCATACCTCTGCCAATATATTTTTTTGCCACGCTTACAACTAATCTTAAATTTGCCTCAGCTAGGTGAGATTGTGCATCTTGACCAGCATCTCTTCTTTTAAGCAAATACGAACTAAATACAAATTCAAAAGATTCTAATTTTTTTGTAAATTCTTTATCTTTTAAAGCAAGAGATAAGGCTTCTAATGTATCAATCTTGTCTAATAATTCAATTATATCCTCAGGAACAATACGCACATTTAAAGCTAGATTTTTAATCTCAGAAGCAATATCTTGTGGTTCTATATTTAATATTTCTGACAAAAAGTTTAATTTTTCTTCGGGCAATTCAGCATCTACAGCAATTCTAATATCAGAGGATTCAAGAAATAAATCCTTTACAGTCCATGAATCTCTCTCAATCTGAGCACTTTTACCAATTGCATTTAACAATTCACCTTGGCTAACTAAATAGTTCAAAGCTCGATTAATGTACATCCAGGATCTTACTGGTTGAATTTCAGAATCAGCATATTCTTTATCAAGCCTTTCTAAAAACCTTAAACTTTCTAAATGTCTTGCTAAAGAGCTTTCTTCAGCAGCTTTTAGAAGCCCGACTCTTCCGATCTCCCTTAGATACATTCTAACTGGATCATCTATAATATCAGAATTTTCAAGCGCATCAATCCAGCCTTCATTTTTTTCTTCATCAGCATCTACATCATTTTCAGATAAATCAGATTGATCAGGATTATTCTTAGAAAAACTAGATCTTTGTTTATCAGATATACTACTTGCCAAATTAATTATTTCACTAGCATTTGGAGAGTGCTCCATAGTCTCTTTATATACATCAGAATTATCTGGGTCATCATCGCCAATGTTCATTTTACCCTCTACTTACTTTAAAACTCTAAATTATTTTTTTAAAAATGATTGTTTAATCAATTTATTTAATTCAACTATTTTATCTTCTAAATCTCTAGAAGGAGGAATTTTTTCATGCTTAGTTGACAAAATTTCTTTTTGTAGCTCAAGCAGGTGATCCCTCTCCAACCTATTTAAACATTCAAATAAAGCATCTTTTTTTTGCTTCATATCTAATGAAACAGATTCATTAGATAACATTTCAGTTAATAAATTAAGCAAATATCCATCTAAATCATTACTCAATTGATTAATATTAGATGAATCTCGCCATCTCATAAATATTTCTTTATATTCACTATTTGAAAAATTTTCTGGAGAAAATTCAAATACATATTCTTTAAATTCTGGGTTATCTAATAATAAGCATAATACATATTTTTCTAATTGTCCCTCTGTTTTTGGGTTTAAATTCGATATTAAATGCGAATCATCTTTTTTTCTATAAATTACTTTATTATTTTTCAAGCTAGAGAAACTGGCCCTTACTGAACTCTCACTAACATCTAATTTCTTAGATAATAATCTAATATATTTATCCTGATCAAAATAGTTATCAATTGAAGTAATTAGAGGGAAAATATTTTTTACTAATTGCATTTTTCCTTCTCCAGATTGTATATCTATTTTTAAGGATAAAATACGTATTAAATAATCAATTAAAGGTTCAGCATTATTAATAATAAATTCCCACTTTTCAGAATCTTTACGAATTAATTCATCAGGATCCTGTCCTTGAGGCACTTCAGCAATTTTCAAACTAAAAGAAGTGCTCTTCTTGTTTGTAAACGACTGATTACGAGAAGTTTGAGAATTTCCTATTAATTCCCATGCAGAATCTAAGCTTCTTAAAGTTGCTTCCTGACCAGCAAAGTCAGCATCTAAAGCTAATACAAATTCATTACCTATTAATTTCAAAGCCCCTACTTGTTGTTTAGTAATTGCTGTACCCATAGAAGCTACAACATTATTGTAACCATTTTGATGTGCAGCGATTACATCCATATACCCTTCAACAATAATTGCTTTTTTTGATTTTTTTATTTGACCATATGCTAAATTTAATCCGTATAATATTGATTTTTTATCAAATATAGAAGTTGCAGATGTATTTACATATTTTGGCATTGAATCATCTAAAGATCTGGCCCCAAATCCTATAACATTCCCTTTCCAATCATGAATTGGAAACATTAATCGATTTTTAAAAAAATCTCTGTAACCTGAATCAAATTTTTTTATAAGTCCTGCTGATTCACAAATGTTCTCATTCAATCCTTTAGATTTTAAGTGAGAAGTCAAATCTCCCAAACTCAATCCAATTTTAAATTTCTCTGCTGTTTCATTGTCTACACCTCTTTTTAACAAATATTTATTGGCATAGTCAGCATTACTAGAATTCAAATTTTCTTGAAAAAATTCTAAAGCTACAATATTTGCTTGATACAATTCTTTAAATTTAGAGTCGTTCTTTTTTTCTTTTAACTCAACTCCTGTTTTATTAGCAAGGAATTTAATTGATTCGCCAAAACCAATAGACTCCATCCTCATAACAAATGAAAAAACATCTCCTCCAGTGCCACATGCCCCAAAACAATGCCATGATTGCCGATCAGGATTTACTATAAATGAAGGTGTTTTTTCAGAATGAAAAGGACATATTGATTTAAAATATTTCCCTGATTGGTTAATAGAAACATAATTAGAAACAATATCTATGATATCTGCTTTAGTTCTAATTTCTTCAATAACACTCATAAAAATACCTAATTAAAATTAATAATTTAATATAACCTTATAATCCTTAAAGCTTTTTTCTTTCAGATTCAGAATATGAAAAATTAGTAATCATATTAATTGGTTTTTTCACACTTTTAACATGCCTATCTAAATGATCAATTATACTTCGTATATCAACTAAAATTTCTCCTATAGAATCCCATCCATGGTCCTCATTTAAAAGTATTTTTAATTTATTTTCTAAATCTTTAGATGCACTCCAGCAATCAGATAAATCTGTACATAATACAGCCAGCTGCTGATCAAAATCATCAGGCAATTCCATCTCTTTAAACTTAACTAAAATTCTATGTGCAAGTTCCGCAACCTGCCTAGGCTTAGAAAAGCCAGGCTGTAATTCAAAATTATATTCATTATTAGTATTAGTCATTTAGAAAACACATAATGTGAAGCATAGGATGTCCAAGGTTCTCTTATATGCTCTAAAGCTTTTTTCTGAACATCTGGTTTCATACAATCTATTTGTTTAAATATATATTTCCAAATAGAATCTACCTCTTTGTGCCACGGTTCAAACTCAAGTCCGTACGGATCTCTTTGCATAGATTCTAAATGTTCTTGAATTAATAATATATTAATTTCAACTTTTTTTAATCGGATTTTGTCATTTATATACAAGTTCAGGTCCTAATTAATGATTTAGCTATTCCAGGCTGGATTTTTTCAGCAAAACGAATAGCATAATTATCAGTCATACCAGCAATATAATCTACAATAACACTATTTTTGTCTTTATTCCAACTAGTATATTCTTTGGGTACATAATCTAAATTTAAATTAAGAAATTCATATAAAGCTCTAATTATTTGACGAGCAACTTTTCCTTCCTCACTTAAATCTTCTGGCATATAAACATTTTCAAACATAAATTCTCTAAATTGATAAAATACAACTTTTATTTCATTACTCATCGATATAACAGGAAATATATCTGATCTCTCAGCATGTTCAATAGATTTTTGAGAATTTAAAATTATATCTTTAACTAACGTATTTACTCTTTCAGAATGAGATTTACCTAAAACCTCTATGATATCTGAAGGTATATCATCAAATTGTAAGACTTTTGCTCTAAAAGCATCCTGAATATCATGATTCAAATAAGCAATAGCGTCAGATAATCGACATATCTGACCTTCGAGCGACAAATTATCTGATGATAATTTGCTTAAAAAATCCCCTCTAGGTTTTGAATGAAGCATAATTCCTTGTCTAACATCACGCGTTAAATTAAGACCTCTACCATCTTTCTCAATTTTTTCAACGGTCCTAACACTTTGTAAACTATGCTTAAAACCATGAATATATATTTTATCAATTTCATCTTCTCCTATATGACCAAAAGGAGTATGGCCTAAATCATGTCCTAAAGATATTGCCTCAGTTAGATCTTCATTTAAATTAAGCGCTCTAGCTATAGTTCTTGAAATCTGTGAAACTTCTAAAGTATGAGTAAGTCGTGTAACAAAATGATCACCTAAAGGAGATATAAAGACCTGAGTTTTATGTTTTAATCTACGAAATGCTTTTGAATGTAATATTCTATCCCTATCACGTTGGTACTCAGTCCTAAACTGGCAAGATTTTTCTTTAATATCACGACCAATATTTAAATAAGATTTAGATGCAAATTTTGAAAAAGAATTTTCTCTTTCCTCTAAAATTTTTCTTATATTATTTTTAACCATATGATGAATTTCTTAAATATTGTTAAATTTATTTTAAATTATTCAGATAAATTCTATATAAATGGACTAGAATATTCAAATTACAATTTTAATCAAAAATCCCAACTCTATACCAAATTGTTGAAAATAAAACTTATCAATGGTACAACTATTACTAATTTTCAATCAAAATAGAGGAAGTACATGTCAGATAAAACAATATATGAAACTTTAGGTATAAAACATGTAATTAATGCTAGAGGTAACCAAACTCTACTTGGAGGATCTTTACTACCAAAAAAAGTACAAATAGATATGGAGGAGGCTAGCTTACACTTTGTTGAAATGCAAGAATTACTAAATAAATCCGGTGATTATATCGCAAACATTTTAGGTACAGAATCTGCATATGTAACATCTGGTTGCGCTGCAGCAATAACTCTTAGCACAGCAGCATGTATGGCAGGAACTAACGAAAAAAAAATTGGTAAATTGCCTGATACATCTAGTATGAAAAATGAAATACTTATTCAAAAATTACAACGATATAGATTCGATAGGTGTTTTACTCTAGCTGGAGGGAAATTGGTAGAATTTGGAAATCAATCTAAAACCACTAAAGAAGATCTTGAAAATTCTATAGGAAACAAAACTGCAGCAATTGCATATGTGTTAAATACAGATATAACAAGTAATATGCTTTCACTAAATGATACTGTTGAAATTGGACGAAAGCACAAAATCCCAGTAATCACAGATGCAGCTTCACAAATTTACCCTCTAGATTATTTTAAAAGCAGTGCTCAATTACCAGATCTAGCATGCTTTGGAGCAAAATACTTCGGAGCACCTCATTCCTCAGGTATCGTTGCAGGAAAAAAACATTTAGTAGAAGCAGTAAAATCTCAAGGATTTATTGCTTACCATCATGATGGAGGCCTAGCTTATGGACGAGCAATGAAATTAGATAGACAGGAAATTGCAGGAGTTGTATCTGCATTAACTGCCTGGTTCTCTATTAATCATGAAGACAGATTATTAAATTATGACAAAAAAATTGAAACAATTCAAAGTTATCTAAAAGGAATTAATGGTGTTAAAAGTGAAGTTTTACCAGTTAAAAGATTCTATGGCTCTACATTGAAAATTCAAATTGATCCTAAAATTATTGGAAAAACTGCTAAAAAAATTGCTGAAGAGCTTGATTCAGGCAACCCAAGAATATGGGTCTATGCAGAATCTGATCCAAAAAATTTAAGTATAGATGCTAAAAACCTATTATCTGATTCTGAAACAATCGCTGTTAATGTGCATACACTAAATGAATATGAAGAGAAAATTATAGGAGAAAGATTAAAATATTTATTAACCTAATCAAATTAAGGATGATTTAATTATTATTTATGAACTATTATAAACAAACTGACAAAAGTAATACTTACAAATACCCGGCGCATCACGAAGGCGAAGGTGTTTTTAAAATTTGCCCATTATTTGATAAAGAATTGAGCTTACCAATTAAAATGCAAATTTGGACTTTAAACCCTGGTGATAGTGAAGGTGATCATACTCATGGAGACGATGATACTGCTTTAGAAGAATTTTATTATTTCCTTGAAGGAACTGGAACAATGTATATAAATAAGGAAGAAATACCTATAAAACCTGGAGATACATTTTTGGTCCCTCCAAACATAGACCATGGATTTAAGAATACCGGAGATTCTATATTAAAAGTATTCATAATATGGGGACTACCTGATGAATCTCTGCAAAATTCTAAAAAATAATTTCAATTCTTTTTTTATATTTAAAACCATATCAATTATAGGAATTTTGATTGCTGGATCAATTATTCTGATTATGATATTCACCACCTTGGGTATGTGGCAAGAATCTTTAAGCATAGTTCCTGATCAGAAAAATATCACAATAGCAGAAAACAATCCTCAATCTGCCTTAACTGCACGTAAAATACGTGAATGGGAACAATTAGAACTTGTAAATAAATATTGGGATTCTATAAATAATTCAAATGCTGATATAGCCGTATCTTTACTAACAGACAAATATAAATTAGTTAAAGAAGAAGAAATAAATAAAATAGTATCAACAATAAATGAAGAAAACAAAATAGAAATATCTGATTTAACAGAACCATTTATAATTTGCCCTAAAGTTTGGGGAATAACATTCTATATAAGTCAAAAAAGTGACGAAAAAATTATGACACAAATTAAATTAACAAATATTGCTGGAACATGGCAAATATCATATATAGGAGAACCTACAGAGTGTTAAATGATATTATATCAATGCTCCATCATCCCTCCACCATCTAAGTTTATTGATTGACCGTGAATCCAAGAAGCAGCCTCTGTGCAAAGATAAGAGATAAATCCTCCAACCTCTTCATCTGTCCCTGTTCTACCTATTGGTAAAGCTTTTGCAATTTTATCCCATTCATCTGTTTTACTTACGTCATCAACTCTTGAAGTATCAACAGCTCCAGGACATATGCAATTAACATTAACACCATGAGGGCCTAATTCACGAGCTAAAGATTGAGTCATCCCAATTTGAGCAAAACAAGCAGCATTATATGATAAATTTTGAGCACTCCCACTCTTTCCTGCACCAGATGAAACATTAACAATCTTTCCACCTTCACCTTGCTCAATTAATACCTTTGCTACTAATTTACTACAATAAAAAGTACCATTAATTTTAACATCTAATACTTTCTGAAAAACCTTAGGGTCTAAGTCTAATAATGGCACTCTATCTGGACCTCTGGCATAAGCCGCATTATTAACTAAAATATCAATTCTCCCAAATTCATTCAAAGTTTTATCTATAAGTCTCTGCACATCATTTAAAGACGATACATCAGCAATAACAGGTAGCGCTTTACTTCCTTTTGCTCTAATTTGCTCAGAAGTACTTTCTATATCTTTCCAATTAACCACCTTCTCATCTTCTGGAAAACTATCTGGATTACGCCCCGTACCAGTAACAACAACATCAGCTCCTAAATTTGCAAGAGACAAAGCAGTAGCTCTACCTATTCCTCTTAACCTACCAGCACCTGTAACTATAGCAACTTTACCTTCAAGTTCTTTCATGTTATACACTCCAAAATTTCATCTATTTCTTTTTTATTCTGCCACTTGGTAGCTTACCAGAAGTTTCATCTTTAACCATTTGATTATATGAATCACTTAAACCATTAAGGCTATTATTAAACTGAGGAATAACATATCTTGAAAATAATTCTAAAGATTTATACCATTTCTCTACTGATGTCCATTCTATAGATAATAAAAGTAATCCGCCAAACCCCCCAGTTTCTTTTTCCAATTCTTTTATTTGAGATATACAATCATCAGGATCTCCAATTATCCATCTTCTTTGTTTAATAATTTGCTCAATAGTTATTTCATCCACAGGCTGCCCAGGATATATTTCAAATGAAGACTTAGCTCCAGCCTTAAATGTATAATTTCTTATTTCATGCATTGCACCTGCCTTTATGTCCTCTAAAGCTTGCTTTCTAGATGAAGAAACATATATAGGCACATTACCTATTACCCAATCTTTTCTATTAACAGAAAATCCATTTTCAGAAGACCCTTTTGAATAAAAATCCCACTGTTCATTTAATTTCATCGTACCAGGTAAAGTATAAGCTCCAGATATAATTTTCAGACCTCTTTCAGATGCCACTTTTAGGCTATTACCGCTTCCCGAACTGACACAATATATAGGCATGTGAGGGCTTTGATATGGTTTTATTTGAATTTGCATTCCTTCAATATCCCAGTAATTACCTTTGTGAGAAATTTCACCTCTTTCACTAAATAGTTTCAATATTATATCCAGTGATTCATTCATCATAGGTCTTAAATCTTTAGGATCTAGATTAAACATTTTTATATCTGACCCTAAAATTCCAGGAGCACAGCCAAAATCTAATCTGCCTAGAGTCAAATGATCCAAAAAAGCCATTCGTTCTGCAACATGAAATGGATGGTGATAAGGTAAAGCAATCGCACCTGTCCCCAGCCTAATCCTGCTAGTTCTAGTTGCCGCTGCGGAAATAAATATATCAGGAGCAGGAATATTTTCCCAACCACCTGTATGGTGTTCTCCTACCCAACATTCATCAAATCCAAGACTCTCTATATATTCAATTAATTTTAAATCACGCTCAAAAGCAATAGTTGGGTTTTCACGAATTGAATGTGAAGGCATCATAAATAAACCAAATCTCAATTTAATCTCCTCAAATAATATAAAAAATTCTAAAAAATTATTATAGCATTCATAATATTAAATTATAAACCAGAAGAATTAATTTATTCCTGAAAAAGACTTATTCATAAGCTTATTTATAATTCCCGGCCTAATTTTTTGAAAATAATTTAAATCCTCTACTGTATCCAAATCAAATACCAACCCTTCCTGCTTGCAAAAACTAAATTTTGAATTTAATTCAACTACTTGATCAGTATGTTTATCTAAACTATAATTTCCTAATTTTATTAAAAAATCAGATAAAACTGGAGCAATAATCAAATTTGTTCCTTTATCATTATATGCAGGCGAAAATACAAAATCCTGTCCAAAATTCGATAAATTTATTGCCATATTTATATCATTAAACTCTATAAATGGAAGATCAGAAGCAATATAAATCGGTGTCAAATTTTTTTT
>CEUY01027930.1_pt1 | contig 67415 bp, 98 predicted proteins | sample 361481 | NCBI WGS metagenome assembly CEUY01 (sample SAMEA2622737, study PRJEB7988) | marine metagenome | isolation source: saline water (ENVO:00002010), including | reverse complement strand
GAAGAATTATATTTTTTGAAAACAATATATCCTAAGTTCAAAGAAAACATTAAAAGTTTTCTTATAAATAAAAAAGATGAAGAAATAATTTCTAAATTAGATATATCTTTAATTAAAAATACTATTTCAATTTTTTAGTATTTAAAATATTAATCTTTTTTTATTGATTTACAAAACTTAAATTGGTACAATATATTATCATTTATAGCAAAGGTAATTGTTTTGAAAGATAAAAATATTCAAATGCTTAATCAACTTTTTGAAATTTCAAAAAATATTGCACCTATCGATGGAGCAAGAATTGCAGCAGGTGTAGTTTTTAAGAATAATTTTGTGAGCATTGGCTTTTGTCAACGTAAAACTGATCCTATGCAGAAACAATTTGCTATCAATGAACATTGTATTTATATGCATGCTGAAATTCATGCTATTAAACAAGCAAAAAAAATCTTAACACCTTCTCAATTTAAAAAATCTTCTATTTTTGTTGCTCGTTCTAGAATTATTACTAATCAAATTAATAATAAAAAAATAAAAAAATCTTGGAAATTTGGGTTAGCAAAACCCTGTGAAGGTTGTCAAAGTTGTATTGAACACTATGGATTACAAAAAAGCGTTTACACAACAAATACTGGTTATTCAGTTGATTTTCATTGAGGATATTATGTTAGAAAAAAGTGACTTTCAAAACAAAGAAAAAATTCAGAATATTTTAAATAAATATTCTAATAATTTATATTATGATTATTCTAATAATATTTTTTTATCTAAATCCGAATGTGCTCATTTTTGGATTGATTTTCTTGAAACTTTTTCTTCTCATATTTCAAAATTAGATATTGAAAAACGTATTTCTTTTGAATTTTTAGCTCTTGTTTTTAATTATAATGAAAAGGTTTTTTGTAAATTAAAACTTGATTACATTTTCAAAACATTCCCGTACTTAGTTATTATTGATATTATCAAAGACTCTAATGATCAATGGTACAACACAAAACAAAATAATTCTTCAAGATTAGATCTTTTTCATAAACTTGTCGATTTACCTACACCTTTCAATGACAAAAGATTTTCTATTGAACCTATTTATACTGATTGTCTTAAACGTGGATTAAATCACTCTTTATGGTCTTCTAAGCGTAAAGGTGGTTTGGTTAAAAATTTCAATCCTGAAACTAATGAGGTTTATTACTCAAAATGGAGTTCTAGTTACAGAAATTTTTATTTAGATGCTAAAATTGGATTAGCCATTTATTTTAAAGATAAACCTTCTATTATTGTTTCCTTTAACTTAGGAAAAAATAAAAGTTTATTTATACATCAAATTCAATGTTTGAAAAAAGATAGAGGACATTACAAACTTGGAAAAAACTGGCAATTTGAAGTTGTTAAATATTTGAAAGCTGTTTTTGTTGATTATAAAATCCATATTATTTCAGGTGACAATGCCGTTCAACTTGTTAAAGATATTTATGAAGTATCTGAAAATAATGAATTCACTTCTCCAAGTGAAGAAAGTTACTTACGCATTAAGAATATTTATGATTCATTTTTTAATCATAAATCCTTTTCTTATTGCAATATAAAATACCATGTTTTATAATTCAAAAAAATCTGGAGGTAATTATGTTAAAATTATCAGGAAAAAATAGTTTAAATGAATTATTTTTATACTTAAACTATATTAAATCATTGGAGAATATTGATCATTCTAAAACTATTAAATTTTATAACTTTATAAAATCTAAGGATTTTGAACTTTTATTTAAAAAAGTTAAACAACACAAAAATGAGTGGATTACTCATAAAATTAATAATGAATCTATTTTTGATTTCATGTTAAATAAAAATTCAGTGACTTTTAAAACTACACATTGGATAAAAACAGTGGAGTTTGATAATTAATTGATTTTCTAAATTGTTTGTTATATAATAAGATATTATTTAAAAAGAGGTAATTTTATGAGTTCTGTTACATATACTCTTGATTATTTTCAAGATAAAATCGAACAATGGCATCAAGATGAAAATACTGACTTAGAACTTCATGAATATCTTGGTTTATCTTGGGAAGAATACTCTATTTTAGTTGAAAAGGGGCGTATTAATGACACAACAAAATAGTAAGAAAAAAAGTTTCAATTTTATTTATATTTTACTTGCTCTTTTAGTAGCAGGGGTAGCTGCTTTTCTTTATTCTGATCTTTCAAAAGATATCACTATATCTTTTACAGAAGAACAAGTTCAAGAAAAAATTGATAACACACCATTAAAACAAATTTCTAAATTTGGCATTAAGTCTGACATCCATCATTTAGCAGTAGATTTTTTAGAAACAAATAAAGTATTAATTGATGTTGATTTTACTGTATATGGTTATTCAATTGAAGCTATTGGTAAAGGTCAATTAAAAACCAGTGTCGTTTATCGAAATGGTGACTTTTTTATTCATGAACCTGAATTTAGAGACTTTAGTTTAGTTGTTCAAAAGCAAAAAACTGAAATTGAGAAAATGAAAAATATTTTAAGTAGTTCTTTCAATCGCTTAAAGAATAAATTCTCAGAAGAAGAACAAAGTGATATGAAAGATTTAGCCAAATCTTTTGTAGATAAATATAAACCTCAAGTTCAATCTATGGTTGAGGAAGAAGTAAGGCGCATTCTTGCTGAAAAACCTATTTATTCTCTTAATGATAAAGATATTAAACAAAGTATTGCTGCTTTAATTCTTCAAGATATTAAATTTACAGATAAAGAAGCTATTGCTGTTTTGAAACCAACTGCAATTTTTACTTCACCTATCTTTATTATTTCAGGTGTTTTATTTTTTATGTTAATTGGTGCATTCTTTCTATTCAGAAAATAAATTTAATAAAATTTGGAGATAATAATGATTATTAATTGTATTGATTGCGAATTTCATAGAGTTATAAACGATCCAGATCCTCACGACTCTTTCTGTAGGGATGATCTGGCTGTTGTTTGTACTAAAATGAAAAATGAAAAACAAGATAATAATTCAATATATGCGGCAGATAGACAAGAATATGCCATTATTACCTGTTCTTGTAGACCTTATAATATCAGAAAAGAATCTGAAAGACCTAAATCTTGCCCTCTTGATAAAGAAAAAATAAAGGATAAAGTTAATGAATTCTGAACAACTACAAAATTATTTTCAAGCGAGAATAAACTTACAACTTGCGTTATTTTTTAAAGCAATTAAAGAAGATAATGAACAAGAAAAAGAAAAAATTAAAGTTGTTATTAATGAATTAAAAGAAATATGTAAAGCTTTAGATATTCAAGTTAATACCACTATTAGGGATAGTTTTGATTTAGATATTAAAATATAAATTCTTATTGTTTTTTCTTTTATTTTTTACTATAATATATATGTGTTTTATTAAAAGAGAAATTTAATGAGAAATATCCATACAATTATTTTTTCAATGAAAAATACTGAAGCTAAAAGAATCAATGTTTTCTTAGGCTTTTTTTACATTGAAAATAAAGTTAAACATTATGTTTCTCGTAAAGAATTATCACTTTCATTTAATCCTTCAAAAGAAGAAATTAATGCTCTATTTGATATTATTTCTGAAAATACTAATCAAAGTAAAACAATACCTGTTTATATTTTAAATAAATCTTCAATTAAAACAATTTTAGATACAAGATCTCAATTATTTTCTTTTAATTATATTTCTGTTGAGAAAAACATTATTGGTTGCTTATATTGTTTAGAACAAAATAAACATAAAGATTTAGATTATTTTAAGGAAAATAATCATTTTAATTTGTATACTAATATTAGTGTACACTATGAAAAAAATGAAAGAAAAAAACAAACTTATTTTAAAATTTCTTCTTTTTTTAGTAAAGAAGAAGCTACTAAAAACAATAAACCTTTTAAAGTAGAAAAAAAAGGTATTACACATACAAAAAATGATGCTCAAATAATTCTTTTTAATTTTGTTAAAAATCATATTAACTCACTTGGATTAAATTTAAAAAATCTTTATATTAATAATAGATATAATGATATGAATACATACTTTCCCATTAAAAAGCATATTAAATTAAAAGATATTCATAATTTAAAAAATCTACACTTTATTTATGAAAAATTTAAAAGACCACTGATTATGGATACTGAAATTAAAGAAATGAGAATTAAAATGGATAACTTTTTAGAAGAAAAAAGTGATTCTAATAAATTTACAGTTATCTATACCGATGGAAGTTCTTTTGAAAATAAATATTCTGCCGCTTGTCTTATTGAAAATGGTAATCGCAAGTTTGAAAAAGTGTTTTCTAATAAAGCAAAAGAAGAAGTTAAAAATAACAGTAATTATTCAGAATTAGTTGCAATTTATACTGCCCTTGATATTGTTTTTAAAAATAATTTATTAGATAAACCATTATCATTTGTTTTAGATTCTGATTTTATTTCTATTAATCTTCGCTGGATTAAAGAGAAACGTTATGACTTGGTTGATAAAAATTTGAAAAAATCTTCTTTATTTAGAAAAATATATAAAATGCTAAATTATTTTGATTTCAATTATGTATTAACTACTGTTAAAAGTCATACTAATAATAATATGGATTTATATCTAAAAAATAAAATAGTTGATGAAATGGCAAATAAAGCATTAAAATCTTAATTTTAATATTGACTTTATTTTTTTTTGTAATATAAAATAATTATCGACAAGAAATAAACTTTAAGTATTGGTAAAGCTGTGAAGCTTAACATTGTTAATATCAACAAACAGTACTACTTTTAAAGGTGTTTAAATCTTGAAGAGATTAAGTAGAAATACTTAATAAAAACGAGTACTACCAGATATGGTAAACGAATGAAAAAACGTTAAAATGACCTCAACCATTTTGTACATAACAAAAAGTTTAATAGCAATATTAAAGTAATAGAAACGTTAAAATGCAGAAAATTGAAAAATTTGACGCAAAATCTTTAAAATTGGTGAAAGCTAATAAAAAAGAAAAAAAGAGAAACCTTGCTTATGCAAGGTTTTCTCGCTTTAGTAGTTTACTTTTTATTTCTTAATTGATATAATTAACTATCTTTTTAATATAGAATGAAATAAAATGAATAAACAAGATTTATTAAAACAAGCCATTATCTCACATGACATTTCAGCAATTCGTGGATTTAAAAATGATGATGAAGTTGATTTTTCTATTGATTTAGAAGAATCTATTTCTATTGGATTATCAAAAAATGCTCATTTAAATTACTTTAAAATCTTTTTTAATAAAGAAGAATGTGAATATTATTTTTCTAATACTGATTTTCATAAAGAACTTGTTACTAAAAATCGCTTTGATATTTTAGATTTTTTGGCAAGTCGAGTTGATATTTCTGAGTGTTTGGAATTGTTGTTTTTTGATAATATTTTAAAAAGTTCTTTACATTATTCTTCTTATGATAGAAAAGATAGAAAACTATTTCGTTCTATTATCACAAGCGTTGGTTACTATTCAGAACATAAAGAGTATATTGATTTTGATAATATTATTACTCGTTTATATGATAAGTTATTAAATGATGCAAATGATGTTCAAAGATTTATTTTATTTTTTAATGATTATTACTTTTCTCATAAATTAAAAAGTTATTATATTAACAATAATGTTGAAAAAATTCTCGACATTATCAATAAGCAGAATTATCCAGAAAGTATTGTAAAATCTTATATTGATATTTTAAAAAACTATTTAAGTATTGAATATATCAATGAGGAATTAATAAATAAATATTCTAAAAATGAAACTATTTTAAAGTTTTTTCATCATCAATATAATTTATTGATTCGATTATACATAGCTCAAATTAAAAATAAAAACTCTTTTGAAAAAGAAATTGATTTTTTTGTTTCTAAAAGTGAACTTAGAGGAAAATTTTATAAACTAACTTTTTTTGAAATTTTCAAAAATATTTGTGAATATGAATCTAAATATGCTTTGGATTTTACACTTAATTATTCAAAAGTAAAAATTTCAGTAGAACAATTTTCTAATGCTATTAAATCAATCAATGATCAAGATTTTTTAGATTATGTACTTAATAAAAATCTTGTATGTAGTCAATCATTAAAAGAGCACTTTATTACAACATCTGAAGAAGGTTCTTGGAATCCGTTGATTTTTACAAAAGAAAGCATATTTATTTATTCTTTCTTAAATGATAAAAATGAATTCACATTTACAGAAAACTTTTCTATTTTGAGGGCGTTAATTCAAAAATCACAAGAACACGAATTGTTTAATTTTATTTTTAATCATATTGTTGAAGAACTAAATGAAAAACAAATTATTGAATTACTTAATTTGTCTTCTTCTCATTCTTATAAGGATGATGATTGGAATTCTTATTATCCTACTCTTTATTTTAAATTTATGTTATTTAATAATAAAATTATTGATAAAATAAAAAATAAGAAATATTATTCGGCTATTAAATTTCCTAATGAAACTTTCAAAAGAGATTTCTTAAATACCATTAAAGTTTATTCTTTTTAAGGAAAAATATGAATTACAAAATTGATTTTAATACTGGTTTTTATGATAATTTTGAGGTTTTAAAAGAACATAAAATGTTTGAACAAAAATATCAGTATAGTACCTTTAAATTTGATTTAAGAAAAAATAAAGAACGATTTAAGGATAAAAATATATCAACACTAATTTGTTTGGATAATAACAAACCTATTGCTTGGATTCGTTTTGATCATGAAGAAAAGAATAACAATTCTTTTCAATTTAATTATGTAAAAAGAAACTTCTCCACTCTTGGTATGTTTATGATATATGTTTTACCTGAATATCGTAATAAAGGTTTAGCTTCTAAAATGACGAAAATGTTTGAAGAAGAGTTATTACAATATTATCAAGCTAATAATATAAATCTAAATAAATATTATTTAATTAATGCTGTTGATTTAGCTTATGATTTGTTAGAAAAAAATCTACAATATTTTATTCCAAGTCATACTTTTGGTAATTTTAATAAAAACAAACAAGATTTAAAAGGTCATATTCGTTTTCGAGCGGCAAAAACTATTCAAGAATGCTTTGAAATTTTTGAATTGTACAAATAAAAACTTTCATTTTATTTTTAATCATGTTATAATTATTTTTTTAACCCCAATTGGAAATTATATTATGAAAGTATATCTTGATGATGAAAGAACAACACCAGAAGGCTATGTCCGTGTTTATTGGCCAGAAGAAGCTATTGAATTATTAAAAACAGGTGAAGTTACTGAAATTAGTCTAGATCACGATTTGGGTGACGATGAACATGGTACTGGATATGATGTTGTTCTTTGGATTGAAGAACAAGTTTATGTTCATGGCTTTAAACCACCTGTTATTAAAGTTCATTCAGCAAATTCTTCTGCGAGAGATAAAATGCTTAATGGAATTAATAATATTCAACGAAAAGTTTTATCTGAATATTAAAATCTATATATGTTATATTGTATTTTTATTATTTTTTGATATATTGTATTATAGTATATTATAATATTATAAAAGGCGATTTCAATGAATAAAAATAAAATATTAATCTCTATTGTTTCCTTCATAGCTATTATCAGTCTGTTTAATTTTAGCATATTAGATATTTCTGCGGGTGGTATCATTGTTGATCTAAATCAATTTTCACCTCTTTTTGATAGCATGATTTCTCTTCCAAAAGATATTGCTATGGAAATTTGGAGTTTATTAAAGGGAATTGTTGATAATATTTTTTCTCCTCAAGTCATCGGCACATTATTATTCATGATAGTTATTTTTGCATTGGCAAGTGGAGGTTGATTTTATGAATAAAAAATTATTAATAAGTTTGGGATTATCTGGTTCTCTTTTATTTAGTGTTTTTTATTTTGATTTAGTTGAATACAAAGACAACGTACTTAAAGTTAAATTTTACAAAGGTGCTGAATTAAACAAAACTACTCACAAAAAAGAAAATAAAGTTGAAAAAGTTTCGAATGAAAACGTTGAAGAAAATCAAATTATTGATAATTCAGAGCAGGATATTGCTGTTAGTTCTCAAAATAATGAAAAATATGTAACTATAAATTTTGAACATTATGAATTAGAATTTAATTGTGAACGTGGAGGATATAACCATTTTTCCTATACAACAGTTCCTGATACGGGTGAATTAAATCGCTATCCTACTTTTAAAGGTTACAAAGAAATTATTGATAATTGTGGATATACTGGTGACGCAGCTAAAGCTTCTCAAAATACCGATACTTATAAATCACCAAAAGGCAAAGATACTTATGATCGTGGACATGGTGTTCATCAAAATATTTGGGATCATAATAAAGAATATATGATGCAAACTAATTATATGATTAATATTGTCCCTCATGAATCAAAACAGAATAGACAAGGATTATGGAGATACACTGAAAAATTAACTGAATGTTTACGTGGTGATAAGACGAATAAAGGTAAAAACCTATATGTTATTGGTGGTAATATTTGGGGAAATGATACTTCAAATGATTATTTTGTTAAAAGCCATAACGTTCAAACACCTGATGATTTATTTAAAATTATAATAAATAAAGATGATAATATTGCTTATTCTTGGATTATTCCTAATAACAGAAGAGCAAATGCCAGAAATGCTAATGATTATGTTGTTAGTATTGCTGATATTGAGAATGTTATTGGTTATCAATTTGCAGATATTCCTTCAAATTTAAGACATATTAAACAATCAACTCCTGCTTTACCAAAAGGCTGTTCATTGAAATGATAATTTATTATTCAAAAAGATATGATTTAAAATTTAATTACGCAATATTAGAAAAATATTTTCTTGATTATAGTGAATATTGTGAAAATCATAACATTACCCCTTTATTAACTTTAAAAGAATTTTATCAGACAGATCCTGAAGATAAAGACGTTTTTAATGAAGACAACATTAATAATTTTATTTATTTTTCTAATTTAAAATAATTTTTTTATTTTTATTTTCAATGTTATAATATATTTATAAACAAAGAGCAAATTTATGAAATTAAAACAAGGAATTGATATTGATATAACAACACAAGGAAATAATTGTATTATAGAAATAGCTTCTTTTCCTTTTTTTGCTCACAATAAAAAACCTAATAGAAGACAAATTTCAAGTAAACATACTGAAACCTTTGATTTTAATGATCCAGAATTAAGTAATAAACTACTTGATTTTATTATTAAAAATTCAAATGATAATTTTGAAACAACTTATTTTACAACTAAAAACTCTGAAGCTCACTTTTTATTAAAAAATTCTATTTTAAGTAATCAACTTGAACTTTCTGGACTTTTAGAGAAAAAGAAAACTATACCAGAAAAGAAAAAAAATTATACTTATTTTGATAATTCATTTTATGCTGGAAGTGAAAAAAGTGTGTTCTTAGATATTGATCTATTTTCCAGTTTACGTTTCAAGTCAACAGAATTATCTATTGCAGCTTATGATACGTATCAAGATTTGTCAGAACAACAAAATCCTATTTTTTCTTCAAAAGAAATAAAAAATAAAAACACTAACACACAACATGATTATTTAATTAAATCTATTATTCCACATATTAAAAAATTTCAAGATGAAGGAAGGGATATCCAGTTACACACAACTTCAAAAAATCTTCCATTAGTATCAAGTTTAAATACTTATTTGAAAGATAATGGATTTAAACCTATTCATTTTAAAGTTAAAAAAGAAAATGAAAGAAATAAAATTAATGCTAAAAATAATATCGCTAATCACATTTTAAAAGAATATGATAATTTATTAAGATTAAATGATAAATATGTAATTTATACAGATGGTGGAATACTAAACGAAGGTAAAAAAAATGAGTGTATATCAAGTGGATTTATCTTTACTGAAAAATCTGGTGAGTCACAAGGTCATGATTCTTTCCTCAATAGAAAAAAGAAAGGTTCTAATTATTCTGAATTATATGCTGTTAAAATGGCGCTTCAATATGTAATTGATAATAACAAACTTGATAAACCCATCCATATTGTATTTGATTCAGATTATGCTTCTCAACAACTCCAAGCTATTTTACAGAAAGATGATGCATTACTTACTCAATACCATAAAGAAGGTGATATTATAGAAGATATTAGAAAGTTAATTGATGTTAATAATATTAATATAGCTAATACTATTGTTCTAAAAAGTCACCAAATTGGAGCTAAAAAACATCCTGTAGTTTGGTTTAATGAAAGAGTTGATAAAATGTTAAAAAAAGAAGGATATAAAAAATCCCAAAAATATCAAATATAAATCTTTATTTTCACTTATTTATTTGATATAATAATTCACTATCTAAAATTAGGAGATTATTTTGTCTACTTTAAATATTGAAAAATTAACTGAGTTCTTTGTTTTTAAAGATTATAAACATGAAATTAATGAAAATATTAGTTATATTAGTTTATCTAGTCTAATTGTGGAGCGTTTTAATATTTCACTTGAAGATATTGTTAATTTTTGTTTTAAAGATCATCATAAATATAATGACAACAGAGTTATTACCCTATTTTATTCTTGTATGCAAAACAATACCTTTCATTCTATTGATATAACCAATATACTTAGGTCTAATAAATTTAGCTGTATTCTATTAGAAAATGTATTTTTTAAATTTAAAGATTCTTATATGTATTTTCCTTTAGAACGTATTGATAAAAAAGAAACTAAAAATATAGAAATCTTTTTAAATGTTGCTTCTTTAATGTTATATATTGATAGTAATTCAGCAATACGTATTGTAAATTCTGGATTAAATGAAATTTTATTATTAAAAAACAACTATGATACAAATTTTCAAAATGCAATTTTAGATTTAAAATTAACTTGCAATTTATATTTATAGGAAATTATTATGGATACTTCTTTTAGTGCAACAAGTTTGGTTGGGTTTTCAAGTGAAAATTTTTCTAACTATGTTAAAAATTTAAACCAAGCTACTAATGGTCAAAAATCTATTCCAGAAGGATATCAACCTGATACTGTTAAAGATATCTATGAAATAAAAAGTAATCAAAAAATGTATGATGATACTTTTTCTCGCAATAAAGAAGTTACTGATAATATGTCTAAAATGAATAGAACAGAAGATATTGATATCTATAATGAAACAGGTATTCAAACCATTAACAAAGGAAAAGGAAGAAGTATAGACATTAGTGCTTAATTTTGTTACAATTAACTTAATTATTAAAAAGAGAATTTTATGGATAACGAATTAAGCTTAGTTGGTGCTGGCTCTCAATTTCTTGTTGATTATATGCGACAGGTTAATATGGCTACTCAAGGTCAACAAAAGCTTCCAAATGATTATGAACAACCATTAGTTAATGATATTCTTGCTAATCAAGAGCGTCAAAAAATGCATGATGAAACTTATCATAGAAATCAGAGAAATCACGAAACAAATGATAGAATACAAAATTTTGAAAAAATTGATTTATTCAAAGAAGAAGGCATTCATTCAATTAATAAATATGGAAAACCAGAAGGGATTGAAAAACTTGGCAAAAATATTGACATTATAGTATGATTATATTTTCTTATTTTTTTCTATTATTTTTAACAATTATACTTGGTTCTAAAACAATTATCGTTTTACATACAGATTATTCTTATAAAAGAAACCATATTGTTCCTCACAAAGATAGGTTTTCTCTTATTGCTTTATTAGGGATATTCTTTTATTCTATATTTTTATTCTCTAATGCTTCTATTTTTGATTCTGAAGAAGATCCAGATTATATTATTCTTAATTTTTTATATAAAAATGAAAAAGTTTTACAAGATTATTTAGAAGAAGAATATGATTATGAATTAACTTATAATTTTAGAAATTTCTATTTTGATAATTTTGATATTTATTTTATTAACAAGTTTATAGAAGAAAATGATTTGCTTATAAAATATAAAGAATATTATAAAGTTAAAAATAAAGAAGACTTTTTATCTAAAATTAAAATTATTACTGATAATGATTATAGTTCTGACGTTGAAGTATTTATAGATAGATCTGAATTAAAGGAAGAATTTTATTCTTATTTAAACAATGATGGATTTATTTCTGAATTTGAATTTAAAATATTAAATGAAAAATTATTTAATTTAAAATCAAATGATGAAGAAGTTTATAATTTTTGTATTTACAGTCAAGTTTTACTTGATTTGAAAAATCAATGTTATCAAGAATATAAAGAGAATGGTTTTGTTACTGTTAAAACAGAAAACATTGTTAACTCCGCTCTACACGAAAATGACTTATATTTGGAGTTCATTGATCATAAAATTTATTTAGATGATATTAGAGAAGAAATTGTTGAATTAAACAATATTGAATTAACTAAATTACTTGAAGAATATACAAAAGATGATTTCTTTTCTTATAGTGATTATCAAAATATTCAAGAAGCAATTAAAAAAGAAGAAAGAGAAATATTTTTAAATTCTGAAAGTTCTCAATATCAAAAAATGGCAGCAAATTTTGTTATTGAACATAATGGTAAAACAAAAAATGATATTTTAAAAATGAAAGAAGAATATGGTTATTTACCTTATCGTTCTAAAGATATTATTGTTGAAGGATTAAAAGAACTTATCGAAGACTTTGATGAAAATGAAACAATTTTTATTTTTGAATATCACTTCAAGCACAAACCTTCTTCTTTATCAACAACAAACCATATTATTACAAATGAGAATTGTGAAATGCTTATTCCTTTGAAAGATGAAGCCTTGAAAGATAATATTTTTTCTGAATTTGAATTTGATAAAATTTTTGACGTTTATTACTATAATTGTCGAAATTAATAAAACACTTTTATTTTTATTTTTAATTTGCTATAATTACCTTATATTAATTGTTGAGGATTTTTAAATGCAAAGCGAAGTAGAATGGTCTTTTGATAAACCCCAAAAAGAAGGATTCTATATGATGAATTCAGGTGATGTTGTTACTGAAAACAACATGGAACCTGTACAAGTTTTTAAAAAGGATAATACACTTTTTATTAAAGATTTTTCAGGAGAAATTTATAAACTTGGCGAAGTTCGTAATTCTTTTAAATATCTTAATATCTCTCAACTAAGTAAAGACTTAGATCCATAGGAGAATTAAATTGAAATACGATAAAATTGCTTTTTTTGATTTGGAAATGTGTTGTTGGGAAAATAGTAAAAAAATTGGGGAAATTATTGAAATTGGATTAACACTTGTTGATGTTAATACAAAAGAAATTGTTAAAACTGCTCAATATTACGTAAAACCAGAAAAGGATGAAATTGTTCCATACTGTACTAATATTACTGGTATTACACCACAAATTATCAAAAAACAAGGTAGACCACTACAAGAAGTTTTAAAAACTATGGTAAAAAATTTTGGTGGTCAGCAAAGAGTTTATTGTGCTTGGGGTAGAGATGATACAGTCTTGTTTAATGAATGTATTCAAAAAAATATTGATATTCCTTTTTATGAATTTTTAAACTTAGGAACTGTTTATCGTCTGAAATATAACACTTCTAATTCTGCTACTTCTCTTCAAGATACTTTGGAACTACATAATATTGAATTTGAAGGAAAAGCACATTCTGGATTAGTTGATTCTTATAACTTAGCTAAACTTTATTTAGCTTTATTTTCGTGAGGTTTTTTATGGAAATTCAAGAACTAAAATATGCATCATTTCGGACATTTAATTTAAGTGATAATCAAACTGAAATTCTCTTTTCTGAAAATTATGAAGGCTTAGTTTTTCCTATTAATTTGGATCATAAAAAAGAAGTATTGATTTTTGAAGAAGAATCTATTCCTTTTGATAGTATTAAAGAAACTAAAATTACTTTTTGTTATAATAAAGTTGGATTTAAAAATGTTCCTTGTTATAAAATACATATTGACTTAGATACTCAACACTGGAATTTTAGACGTTACCTTGGATTATTTGAATATACAGAAAATAACGAATTTATTAGTAAATTACCAAAAGTTAATGACTCTTTAATTAATGAATATAAATCTTTTAAAGACTTTATTGAAAATAAAAATAAAGAAGATGAAAAAGCAAAAGAAGACATTAATATTCAATATGCAAGATTTCATTTAATTGATATGATTATTAAAAAATTTATTAAAAAATAAAATTATTGATTTATTAAATTATTAACTATATAATATAGCTTCAATATAACAAGAGGAAATACTTAATATGCAAACAATCAAACACCTTTTACAACCTGAATTTGTCGGTAAAACTGTTACTGTTCAAGGTTGGGTTAAAACAAATCGTAAGCAACAAACAATGTGTTTTGTTACTCTTTCCGATGGTTCTACTTTATCAGGTGTACAAATTGTTGTTAATAATACTATTTCTAATTTCGAAGAAGTTGAAAAATTAACGGCTGGTTGCTCTATTGCTGTTTCTGGAGAACTTATCGAATCACCAGCAAAAGGTCAAGACTTTGAAATTGTTCCACATTCTATTATTGTTTTAGGTTGGGTTCATAACCCTGAATCTTATCCTATGCCAATGAAACGTCATTCACAGGAACATTTACGTGATAATGCACATTTACGTGTCCGTAGTAACATCGGGGGAGCAGTAGCTCGTGTTCGCTCTGCTGTTTCTACATCTATTCGACAATTTTTTGAAAAAGAAGAATTTCATTGGGTGGCAACTCCACTTATTACCGCTTCTGATTGTGAGGGTGCAGGTGAAATGTTTAAAGTGACTACACTTGATCTTCAAAATGTTCCATTAACTGATAAAGGTGAAGTTGATTATTCACAAGACTTCTTTGGTAAACAAACTGGATTAACAGTTTCTGGTCAGTTAAATGCTGAAACTTATGCTTGTGGTATGTCAAAAGTTTATACTTTCGGACCTACTTTTCGTGCCGAAAATTCAAACACAAGCCGACATCTTTCAGAATTTTGGATGGTAGAACCAGAAGTTGCTTTTTATGATATGAAAGATGCAATTTCTCTTTCTGAAAGAATGCTCAAATATGTTATTTCTGACGTACTTATTAAGTGTCAGGAAGATATGGCTTTCTTTAATAGTTTTGTTGAAAAAGGTACAATTGATAAATTAACTAAATTTATTGAAAGTGACTTTATTACTGTTGATTATACTGATGCTATTGATATTTTACTTCAATCAGGAGTAACTTTTGAAGAAACACCTTATTGGGGTATTGACCTTGGCTCAGAACATGAACGCTATTTGGCTGAAAAACACTTTAATTCACCTATTGCATTAGTCAACTATCCGAAAGAAATTAAATCTTTCTATATGCGTGATAATGACGATGGTAAAACTGTAGCAGCTTTTGATATTCTTGCTCCACAAATTGGTGAAATCATTGGGGGTTCTCAACGTGAAGAACGCTATGAAACTCTTGTTCAAAAAATGGAAGAGAAAGGATTAGACCTTAAAGATTATGAATGGTATTTAGATCTTCGCAAATACGGAACAGTAGTACATTCAGGTTATGGACTTGGTTTAGAACGTCTTATTTCTTATATTACTGGTGTTTCTAATGTACGAGATGCTATTCCTTTTCCAAGAACACCTAAAAATGTAAAATTCTAAGGAGGAAAATATGCAAAACAATGAAGAATGTTGGGATTAATTTTAAATTTAATAAAAAAGCTATCTTAGGATAGCTTTTTTTATTTTTAACAACTTTAAATAAAAAATAAATAATGCTATAATTATTATATTAATTATTTTTAAATAGGATTGAATATGAAAGCTTTGAAAGGCAAAATTGCTAAAAAATTTCTTTCAAATAAGAATGATAAAAAAATATTAAAAGATTTTTTAATTAGCGAACAAGATGAAGCTGTTGTTACTTCTTCTAATGGCAAGAGGTATATTATTTCAAATCATCCTCTTTCAAAAAATGAAATTGAAAATTTATTCAATGGAGAAAAATAAAAATATTTTTAATATTTAAATTAAAATAAAACAATGTTATATTATGTTATATTACATTATTAAAAGGATTTAATTATTATGTTTTTATGGATTTCTATTATTATAGCAACTATTGCTATACAAATACCTAATATTTGGGCTATTAAAAAATTTGAAGAAGCACCTTCTTTATTAACTGCATTTTATATTGGGTTGCTTTGTATTCCATTTTCTATCATCTCAACAACTTGTTATAGCTATTTCTATGGATTTAGTTTTCAAAAATATAGTTATCCTATGATTGCTGTTTCTGTCTATGGAATTAGTCTTTTAGTAGCCTTTTTAGTGCAAACTTATATTTTAAAAACAAAAGAGTTTATTATTGGAGATTTTATATCTATGTTTTTGATATTATCAGGTCTTTTAGTGATGATATATAGAGTTGAGGTAACAAAATTATTTTCTTAAAATAAAAAAGGCTTTCCCACAACAGAAAGCCTTTTTTTAATACACAACTTAAAGTTAGGAGACAAATCCGAACTTCTATATAATAATATCAATATTCTTGGAGCTATGCAAGCTTTTTATTTGTCTTTTTTTGTTGTAATTTATTTTTCATTAATGTATAATTATTACTCTTTTAATAGTTATGGATAAAATATATGTTTTATATATTGCTTATTATGGTTTCTGGATTTACTTTGGGATATGATTTTGCTTTTTGGCTTAATTTCATGATCGGGGTTTTGTTTTTTGCACGAGAAAATACAATTACAAAATGTATTCTTGCTTGGTTGGCGCTTCTTATATTTGTGGCGTAGCTAATTTTTTTATTTTAACTTTTCATAGTATAATATAATTATGTGAAAATAATTTTTCACAAAAAAATGGAAATATTATGAAAAAAAGAAAATTAAATACTCAAAGAAAATTACGAAATACTGCTTTTCTTTATTTGAATAAAAAACAAGATAAACTATCTTTTAAATCTAAATAGTAGGTAACTTTTATGTCTCTAAATATTTTTAACTTTTCTTTTGTAAAAGAAAAAATTCGTGAAAGAGAATTAAAAAAACTTCAAGCTAATGAAGAACATAAAAAAATACGTAGAGAAGAAAATTTAAAACGTTATTTTATTATTAAATCAATCAAAGAAAAATGGAAAAATAAAGACTATAAAGTTGTTAATGAAGCCTTCCATCATTATTCTTTTAATATTGACAATATAGAACATGTATATGGAATTTCTGGTATTGTTGATTTTATTGATCTTAATTTACATTCAGAAGAAGAATTTTATCGACTTCTTTGTCTTGATCATTTAGATTCAAAAGAATTAAAAGAAATAGGTATTTCCATACCAGTTACATCAGAGGGTTTATTGCTTGAATTAAGACATAATGATAAATTCTCTAATATAAATCAACTTTGGTTACATATTTATAAAGAATCTTTGAAAGAACGTTCTCTATATATTGCTTTTTACAATGCAATGAAATTATTTTCACCAGAACAATTTGATAAGTTAAATAATAATGAAAGTTTTATTCATTATACTAAAATTAATAAATCCATGAATGATTTTTAATTAAAGTTTTTATTGTATTTATAACTGCTTATTGTTATAATATATTTTAAATAATTAACAAAGAGGTTTTTATGCCATTAGTTGAAAATAGTTCTTATAATCAATTTATTGATAAAACAACTGAAAATCGAAAAATACTTTTTACTAATAAAAAATTAGATTATGGATTTTTAAGTAATTCTAATTTTAGCGTACAAAAGGTATTAGAGAACTCTTCAGAAGATTTTTTTGGCACAACTCATCTTGGTTCAATTTTAGAGTTTAAAAAAACAAAACATGCATATATTTATAGTGAATCTGATTACTTTATGGAAGCTGATACTATTCTTGATCTTAAAGAAATTAAAGATTTAGATATTGTAGATTCTGAAAATATTTATGTTCTTCCTTTAATTAAAGATAAGGACGTTGAATACAATGATATTTTAAAGAAAATTGGCATTAATAACATTTTACCTTTATTTGATACGGAAGATCCTTTTATTTCTGTTTTCAATAAAGTACATGAAGTACTCGGAAATAATCCAGAAGACTTTATTTATTAATTAAAAAGTAAGTTATATTATTACCTATTCTTTTATTAACTACCAACACTAAATCAAAGATTTAGAATTGGTTTCCCTTAGCAATCTACTATTATGGGGATCAACGTTCAATGTTGATTGCTTTAAATAGTAGTTTTCAATCGTACTCTTAATATTATCTCTTTCCATAATTTTAGAAGTACATTGACCTTACATCAATAGTATATAAAACAAAACTATGAATCGCAATTCATCCCACACTAATTACTTCGTAATTTGAATGGGTGTTCTTGCTCTATTCTTTTATAAAATAAAAAATTACGTAGAGAAGAAGAATTAAAAGATTTAGGTTTTTCTATATAAGCTACCTCAGAAGGTTTATTTCTTGAATTAAAACATAATGATAAATTTTCTAAAATAAATGAATCAATGAATAATTTTTAATTATAAGCTTATAATATTGGATTTATTGGTTTTTAAAATTATAGATTCTTTTTTATTTACTTTTTTATTTAAGCTTTCGTAGTTAATACTATCACTATTTAATTTAAAATCTTTTATTAACAAAGATATATTTTCTTCTGTTTCAGTATTAACTTCATTTTCTTTTATATAATTTTTTATTTCTTTTTCTAATTTTTCTCTTTCTCCTTTCGAATCTTCAATTGTAAGTTTTCTTAATTTCTCAAATGAATCTGTTTTTATTATTTTGTTCATTAATTTTCTTTCATTTATATTCATTTTTTTTAGGATTTTTATAATTTCTTTTCTACTTCTTGGAATTAAAAATTCAGAAATCATATGAACAATATAATCTTTTTTATTTTCTTTTTTTTCTTTCTCTTTTATTTTATAAACAAAGAAGCTAACATTTGCAATTAATATCAATGACAAAATTGGTTCTTTTATAAATGCTATTTCTTTAAAATCACCTGTAACAATTGATATTAAAGAAAATAGTATACAAACAAAAAGAGCTAAGATAGAAATAGCAGAAAAAATAATAAAAGTTATACCTAGAATATTATCAATTACTGTTTGTGTTTTATTTTCATTTAATTTTATTTTAGTATTTATTTTTTTTAATTCTTTGTAATTTTCTATTAATTCTTTCATTTTATATACACCTATTTTTGCAGTATTATATCATTCTTATTTTAATTTATCAATAAATATAATTGATATTAAAATGATATTATTACTAATTATTTTTAGGATTTTTATGAAATTTATCAAATTTTTATTCTAAATTTAAACGAGATGATATTGTTATTTTTAGCTTAAATAAAAATAATAAAGAGAAAAAAAATATATTAAAAGAATTATTGGCTTGCCTAATTCTTCTATTGATTCAAGAAATTTAGAATTTCAAAATTATGCAAAACTTATTTTTAATTATCCATTTTTAAAAAATAATAATCATAAAATAACTATTCCTAAAGATTATTATTTTGTTCTTTCTGATAATAGGCGTGTTGGTCTGGATAGTAGAAAGTTTGGATTAATACATAAAGATAATTTTTCAGGCATTGCCTTTAAATAAATTTGATTTTCTATCTCTTTAATTGTATAATAATAACATATTTTTACTAGAGGATTTCTTTATGTTTACTGTTTTAAAACCTGTGTATCAAGAACTCGAATTTGGGGGAGCAGAAGAAGCTGCTTATCGTAGAAACTCTGCCGCTGTAATTAACTCTATCACTCAAGAGAAGCGACTTTATGATTGTCTAATTGATATAGCAAAAGAATCAGATAAAAGTAAAAGAACAATTCAGTATCAACTAACACAAGGTATTAATACTTTTAACTATGATGAATTAATTAAACTAATTTATAAATTTGAAAATAATAAAGTTCAAAATTTATTTCCTCATTTAATTTTTTCAAATATTAAAACACGAGAAACAACATTTAAAGGAAATAAATTAAATAAAACGCTTTCTTTTGACGTTACTGGTCATCGACATCAATTAAGAATTTTTCATGATTCTATATTGTGTACTGATTTTGATAGTGAGTTTCCTTTATTTACTGAAAAAGCTAATTTTAGTATAAATGAAACTTTTAAAATTTTTATTCCTAAAAGAGATTTTCAAAAATTAGAAGAAAAAGTTAAATTTTTATCAAAACTTCTATCAAAAACAAAAATAAATATTGATTATAATAAATCTAATTACTCTTCATTATTCAATTCTTTTTCAAAAAATTGTAATATTTTCCTTAATATTAAAGGTATAGAGTGTGAATTTGATTATTTAATAAAAGAATTAACTGAAGATTATTTGATAGATTTTATTAAATCTTAATATTTAATTGATTTATTTGGCTTAATAGCCTTTTTAAGCCAAAATAAATTTGCTTTTCTCTTTTTATTTTTATATAATATTATCTCTTAATCAGTTCGGAGATGATAATGCTATTACAATTTACACATAATGTACTTTTTGAAAAATTAGTTCAATTAAAACAAAATCATCATCCTGTATTTGATTACAAGGATTATGAATTTAAAGGAAAAACATACCGTATTTTTAACTATAACTTGGCTAACTACCCAAGCTTCAAACTTGATGCGGCTTTAGAATGTCGTGGTGTAACCTTTGAAATCGACTCAGAAGGTCAGTTTGTTGAATTAGTCTCTTTACCTATGCAAAAGTTTTTTAACTATCAAGAAAATCCTTTTACAGAAGGTCTTGAAGATGAAAAAATCTTGGTAGCTATGGATAAACAAGACGGTTCTTTGATTTCTACTTTTCTTCATGAAGGTGAAGTTTATTTGAAATCAAAAGGTGCTTTTACTTCTCAACAAGCAGTTGATGCCAATGCTCTTTTAGATACATTGCCAGAACTTAAAACTGTTTTATTGAAATATGAACTTCTTGGTTATACTGTTAATCTTGAATATACTGCACCTGATAACCAAATTGTTTTGCAGTATCAAGATCCTAATTTAGCAATCTTGAATGTTCGTTGTCGTAAAACTGGTGAATATTTAAGCTTTGAAGATATTTCTGCACCGAAAGAACATATTGTTGATTTTGCTACACAATATCATGGTATGACTTTACGTGAATTTGCTAAAATTGTTTTTGATTTAACTGAAATCGAAGGTTTTGTTGTTTTAACTGAATCAGGTCAGTGGGTTAAATTTAAAACTGATTGGTATGTTCAACGACATAATACTGTAAGTAAGTTTTCTCCTTTTACTCGTAAAGGTAAAAAAGAAATCATTATGTCAGTATTTAATGAAACAACTGATGATGTTCGTCAATTGTTTAATGGTAATAAATTTGCGCTTGACGTATTATCAATGGCAGAGCAATTTGTAGTTGATTATATGCAAGAACTTGAAAAAGATATTGATTCTTTCTTAGAGCAGTACGGTCATTTAGAAGGTCGATACTTTTTTGAAAAAGTAAATGAAGTACATTTTGACGATAAAATTAAATGTCAGTGCATTTTACAATCTCGACAACAAAAAGTTGATATTAAAGCACAATTAATTAAAGCAGCGCATTCAAGCAAAATTGAACGATTTAATGCTCTTTTTGATAACTTGGAGGAATAGGCTTTAATTAAGTTTTATAAGATATAAAAAAACCTGCTTCGGCAGGTTTTTTGTTATTTATCGTATGATTTTTTTTCTGATTTTAATATTTTTATTACATCTTCTTTTACTTCTTCTATTGTCATTTTATCAAAATTGTCTGAAATTAAACTTGAATTAAAAACTTCCATAAATCCATTAAATGAATAATTCATTTTTGTATAAATTATTATTAATTCTGTAAATGTATATTCATCCTCATAATATTTTATAAAACCTTCATTTAAATCATTAATAAATATTTTTTCTTTTTGATTTGGTTTATCTTTGTTTTTTATTCTTAAAGTACCGTGTAAATCATAATAATAAGTACAATCAAATAATTCAGATATACATTCTGCTACTATTTCATCGCTTGTATAATACCAATCTTCAATATCTTTAAAATTTAAATACCTTACTTTATATTTGTATTTTTCTGGATATTTTTGGTAATTTGTTAGGATATAATTACCTTCATTAACTTTTTTAAAATCTTTATGTTCAAAATCATATTCTAATTGATCTTTTTTATTAAAAACTTTTACAAGCCACTTATTAGGCATTTTTGCATAAACTTTAAACTTTAAGTTTTCATCTATATAATAGAAATCTTTATTTGTTAATGATTCAACTGGATTATTTAAAAGATATCTTCGTCTTTGTAAATCTCTATATGAATTTAGCATATCAAGACTTCTTTCATAAATAATATGATATTTATCTTCTTTTAATTCTTTTAATACAAATGCAGCTTCATTTTCTATTTTATTAATTGATACAATAGAACAATCTTTATCATAAACTCTTATTATTTTTGACATAAATAAACCTTATAATTTTCTGTTATTATAACATTTATACATTTTTTTATCAATTGATATTTTTATTAATTATTATAGAATAAATACTAATAGATATAATAATTTCATATCTTATTTCTTAAAATATGTTGTTTTTTGAATGATTATTTGATATTATTATATCTCTTAATTAACAAATAATTGGAAATATTATGAAAACTTATTTAATTATTGCTATTTTGTCTTTAATGACACTTTCAGGTTGTGCCACTAATCAACGAGATCCTTCTGCTCCTACTGGACGTATTATTGGTGAGGTTGTTCAAGTTGTTAAAGCTCCTGACCGTTGTGAAGAAAAAGATAATTCTCTTGTTCGTGGGCTTGTAGGCGCTGGAATTGGTATTGCCGTAGGTAATCAAATCGGGAGTGGTTCTGGTAAAGATTGGGCAAAAGGGGTAGGTGCTGTAGCTGGTTATGGTATTGGAAAAAACGTTAATAGTGAAGATGATGATTTAACTGTTTGTAAAGACCGTGGTTATCTTATTACTATTCTTTATAAAGATAATTATGGTCAAAGCCGTTATCATGAAAAACGATTCAAACAACCACGTAGAGTTGGCGAGTTAATTGATTTTAAACTTTAAGGAGTATAAAAAAATGACTATTAGAAACCGTGTTTTTGAAATCCTTCAAAAACAACAAGATGTTGATACCACTGCTAAAGAAGTCGCTGGTGTTGCAAAAGAACAAGGGTTTTTTATTTGTGATAAAACTGTTTCTTTTATTTTACGTCACTATGACAATCTTGAAAAGAGACTTTTTCAAATCGTAAACTCTGTTGAGTAACAAAAACACATGTATGCGTAATAAAGCCTTGTTTTCAAGGCTTTTTTTGTTTTTGTTTACTTTATAAACATTTTGCTATATAATAAAAGAAAAAGATGGGGATTTTTATGACAGCGACACCTTCAGTTATTGCTTCTTTTATTAAAAAACAAGAAAAAGAAGCTTCAAATGAATATAATTTTGAATACAATAGAAAATTTTTAATTTCTACTTGTGAATCCATTATTCAAGAAATTGAAGAAGAAAAAGAAAAAAATATTAATGAAGCAATATCCAATGAGCTTTCCTATATTGTTTCTGCAAATAATGGTTGGGTTAGACAATTATTCACATCACTCAAAGAACCAGAAGATCCTGAATATGCAAAACTTAAACTTTTAAATCAAGGTTTTGATAGTCCAATTTTATATTCAGAATTAGTATATTTAGAACAACTTCAGGTTTGCTCTAATTTATTACAACAATTAAATAAATTAAATACAAAAACGGCTTTTATTAATGAATATCAAAAAGATTTTTTAAATTTATGATATAATTGTAAAACAAACAAAATGTAATAACATATGAGCATACTTACGAAAGAAGATATATATAATGTCATTCCTAAAAAAATAATTCATGATATTTTTGAAGACTTTGATTTAGAACTTGAAGATGGAATTCATGGATTTCATCATTGGGCGAGAGTTATAGAAAATGGTCTTGAAATTGCAAGCCATAATGATGCTAACAAAAAAATTATAATAGCATTTGGATTTTTTCATGATTGCCAACGAGAAAATGATGGAGTTGATCCAGAACATGGTTTTCGCGGGGGTGAATTTATGGAAAAATATCGTGGAAAAATTAATTTAACTGACGAAGAATTTGATAAAGTGAAAATAGCTTGTGCTGGTCATACAAATGTATTACATCACAATGATATTGATATTTCAACTTGTTGGGATGCTGATAGGCTTGACTTATTTAGAGTGGGTATTTATCCTGACGCAGAATACTTAAATAATGAAATATCTAAACAAGATTACTTTATTGAAGAACGCTCTGAATTAGCTGAATATGAAGAAACTTTTGCTTGGTCAGAAGATTTAATTGAAGACGTATATTCATCTAAAATTACTAACTTTTTATCAAATATAATAAAAAAAGATAATGTTATAAAAAGAAAAATTTGATTTACAATAATCCTTTTGATAAAATACTACTTGTATTATTTTTTTAGGATTTGATTATGACTTCTCAAAAAGTACAAGATTTTTCATTTTCAAATCTTGTGGATAAAAATAAAATTACATATACCAGAAATAAACCACTCTTAATATTAGATTTAGATGAAGTTGTTGTTCATGCAGTAACTTCTAAATATCCTATTATTGAAGCTTATAAAAAACCTGAATGGGTATCTTTTGAGAAAGCTAGTTTAACAAATAATTTTCAGGATACTTATTATCATTTTTTTATACGTAATGGCTTTCATGAATTTTATAATAAAATTAAAAAACATTATCAAGTAGGCATTTGGAGTTCTTCTGCTCCTGATTATGTTTATAATATTATTGAAAATGTTTTTGATAACCCTGAAGAATTATCTTTTATTTGGTCACGAGAAAAAACTGTTAAAGCTCCCTTAAATCAATATCAACCAACTTCCAGTTATCGTTTTAAATATATTAAAGATCTTATTAAATTAAGAAGAAGAGGTGTTTCTTTAAAACAAACTATTGTTGCTGATGATACTCCATTAAAACTTGAAAGGCAGTATGGTAATTTAGTACCAATTAAACCTTATAAAGCTGATAATGATGATGACGTTTTTTATAAACTTTATCAATATTTAATTTTTCTTAAAACTAAAAACAATTTTAGAGAAATTGAAAAAAGATGGTGGTACAATGGACAATAAATATACAAAAGTTATTTTTGAATTTAATTATAATTCTGATGCAGATCCTGTACAAGATGATATTCAGTTATTGAGATACTTTATAAAATCCATAAAAGATATTAATGAAGAAATTAAATCAGAAGAACTTAATTTTTTTATTGATTATTTAAATCATATCTATAAAATAGATATTAATGCTTTTATTTATAATACTTCAATTGATAAAGAATTGAGCAAAATTTCTTATTTTGAAAATATCTTTATGAATAAAAAAATGAAAATTGAAAAAGATATTGCTTTTTTCATTTGTGAAAAGTATTATAATGAAGATATTAGGAATATTTTTCCTGAATTCCAAACTATTAAAAAGCTTAATAAGTTTTAGTTATCAAAAAATAGACAATCAATAATTTTTTTATATTTTTTGTTGACTTCCTTATTTAAGTAATAGTATAATAAACTTTGTTTCCTTAGAGGTAACAACAACTATAAAATTAACCTTAACTTAAAATTAATATGACGGAGAAATCATATGAATGAATTGAAAACTCTTTTAAAAACACACATTAGTAGCCTTCTTGAAGAAGCACAAGCAAAAGCACTAGATCCTAATAATTTTGAAATGTTAATGCCACATCCTGACTATCCACACTGTGAAATTTATGTCGTTGAACTTGTTGACTCTATTAAAGCTTCTTTTGAAGAAGTACACCTAAATGTATCTAAATCTGATCTTGTTAATATCTTTTATCGTTATAATGGCAATGTTAATGCTAATGAAGCTCGACTTGAAGATATTATGAAACTTTCCTAACTTTTTTTAAATCCTTCTAAAAACCCGAATCACTTTCGGGTTTTTTTTTGCTTTTCATTTAAAAGTTATAATATCCTATACTTATCTTTTTTTTTCTATACTTATTTATTGATTTATATATATATCATATATTTACATTAAATTATTTATATTAAAGTATATGATTAAAATTTCCCTTGTTTTTTATTGATTTACATCAATATTGTTTTGCATTATAATAAAAAAATATTATATTGGGAGACAAAAACTTATGTTAAAATTCAAAAAAATTACACTAATGGCAGCACTTGGGGCAGCGATGGGCTTTTCTTCAATGGCAAATGCTGATGTTAATGAAACTCTTGCTAATATTTGCACTATTGTAGAAGCAGATGATAAAGGTGAACTTAGAAAAAAGATGAGAGCAGTAAATTCTGATTATCGTTTAAAATTACGTGATTATTACAGTGGTATTACTTGTGGTGGTCAAAGCCTTATTAAATCTTCTTTTAATAATAACTCTATTGAAACAGGCACTTTGCTTATTAAAAAAATGCCAAGAGAAGCACTAACAGCACCTGAACATGATAATCAAGGCACTTTACTTGAATGGGCTACTGCTAATGCTAACAGTCCTGAGCTTCTTAAAGAATTAAAAGAAAGAATAGAATAATTTAAAATACTTTTTATAAAACCACTTCTCTTGAAGTGGTTTTTTCTTTTAATACTTTTCTTTTGACTTATTATTTGTTATAATACTTTTTTTATTTAAATAATTTTTTGGTGTATTTTTATGAATAACTGCTTATTTACAGATAATGTTGAAGAGTATAAAGAACAAATTAATGAAGAATTATCTTTTTTAGATCTTATTTCTTATGATGCCATCAATATTTTTGAATACAAAATATATAATACGGATACCACTGAAGAAGATTTTTATAAAATATTAGAATATATTTTCAATGAAGATAAAGTTGAATTTTTAGAGCTATTGCTAAATAAAAATTTAGTTTATTTAGATATGCTTTTTTCTTTTTTTGAAAACAAATATGATATTTTAGGTGATGATTGTTTATATTATTTAATTCAAAATAATTTATTGCCTTATTATTTTAATGATGATTACTTTCTATTAGAAGCTCTTTTTAATGAAAATATGAATTCATTAAAAACCCTTATTGAATTTTATAATCAAGATTTTCGTAGACTTTCTAAACATTGTATAGAAGCCATTTCAGACTTTCATGGAAATATCTCTACTTTTTCTTTTCTTATCCATAATTTTATGTTTTCTGAAAAAGAATTTTCTTCTTTATTGAAACCTTCTTTTTCATTCTTCAAACATAACCAAAACCAGAAATATTTTTATTATGAAATTATTGAAGCTGTACTTGAACAACAACTTTATCATTTAATTGATAGAATGGTTTTAGAAAATTGTTTAGATAATGATAATTATGAAGCGGCAACTTTATTAGTTGATTTAAATATCCCTATTTCCAATAATGCAAATGATTTTCTTCATAGTTCTATTTATAATAATGATAAATATACTTTCTATAAAATTGCTAATCATACTAATTTTGATGATAATTTTATTAATAAATATCATTTTGAAGATATTTTTGTAAGTGATACTTTTGGGTTTTGTGATTATAAATTTTTAATTGATAAATATTTAATTAATATTTGTGTTGATTATGAAGAAGAAATTGAAGATTATGATATTGGTTTTTATGAAAACTTACACGATATCACATTAACAGCAATTGAATATGATCAGTTTGATTTTTTTGTTTATCTTTATAATCTAAAAGCTTCTTATTTATTTTATAGACATGAGCCAAAATATAAAGAAGAGTTATTAAAAAAAGCATTAGAATCTTATTCTGTTTCTAAATTTTTGTTTATTGAAAACAAAGAGCCTATTTATCTTGAACAAAACAAAAAGTTTATTATTGAATGTTTTGAAAAAAACACCCCTAAAACTGCTAATTTAATTTTAAATATAGATACAGTTGAAATAACAAAAGAATCTATTTTAAATACTATTTATTATTCATACAATAATGGTGGTTTAACTCAACTTTTAGAATCATTCTTATCTCATGAAAAAATTAATAAATTTGAAGATTTAAATTTTGCTCTTTTAGAAGCTTCAAATATTTGCCCTAAATCTTTCTCTTTACTATGGAATTCTTCTATGACACATATTAATAATGAAAACTATAAAGAAATATTATTTAATTTAATTAAATTAAATGATCTTGACGGATTTATTAAAGTTACTAATTCTGATTTTATGGACTCTATTTCTTTGAATGATTTTGCTTATGAAGCAGTTAAAAATTCAAAATCTTCTATTTTTGAATTTATTATTAAAGATGAACGTTTTACTTCATTAAATGATATGTTTAATAGTCCATATAATGCAATTTTAAATAAAACAACTTCTTCTTTTTCTTGGGATAAGAATAACAATACTAAAATTTTGAAATTAATTTTGGAAAATGAAAATTTAAAAACCAATTTTAAAGTTATATCATTATTAAAATATGCGGTTTCTGTTCAAAATTTTGAGTTATTTACAAACTTTTTGAATAAAGTAAATAAAGAACATTCCAAATTATGGAAAGAAGAACTAAATGATTGTTTTATACATTCTATGAGGTTTTTTGAGGACTGTAATTTCTCTGAATTTTTATTTTATAATTCTTTTGTTGATTTATCATTGATTGAAGATAAAATAATCACTTGTATTGATATTAATAGACATAACAAAAACTTTATTATTGATCTATTAAAGAGTATTAATAATGCTGACTCTTTTAATTTATTTGTCATTTTTAAAAAGACATACAAAACTGATTTTGATATTGCAAGTACTCTTTTTAGAAAAAGTTCTTTAAAAGAGTTTATGATTGAAAAACATAAATCTATGTTTGATAATTTTAATAAAGAATTTATTACTAAAAATATGACAACCTTCTAGATTTTTTCTTTTTTCTTTGTTATAATATATTTTTATATAATAACAATGGAATTAGAAAAGTGAAATTAACAGATAAAAGCAAACTTTTAGGACAAATTTTAAGACACGACCCTTTCTCTTTTGGTTTAGAAATATCAAGAGAAGGGTGGGTTCGTGTATCTGAAATTACTGATAAAGTTGAAGCTTTAAATTCTTTTGATTTAATTGATACCATTGTTAATAAACACTCTAATAAAAAAAGATATGTTTTTAATGACGATAAAACATTGGTAAGAGCATTACAAGGTCATTCTATAAAAAATATTGAAATTGCTTTTGAAAAGGTTATTCCTTCTCATAATCTTTTTCATGGTACACACCCTGATTTAGTTAATGTTATTATGAAAGAAGGCTTAAAGCCAATGACTCGTTTGTTTGTTCATTTATCAAAAGATAAAGAGACAGCTTATAAAGTTGGCAAACGCTATTCTAAGAAATTAGAACCTGTTATTCTTACTGTTGATAAAAATGCTGATATTGATTTTTATATTAGTGAGAATGAAGTTTATTTAACTAAATATGTTGATCCTAAATATATTTCTATTTTGGAGTAATATATGAAGTTTGATATTCCTTTCTTTTATTCCAAGAAACTTTTCAGTGATGAGAAGTTTCTTTTTTATCTTATTAAAAATGATTATATTAAAACTTTTAAAGTTTTTTATAATGACTTAAATATTGATTTAAAAAATGAAAAAGATGTCTTTTTAATTAAAAAAATGCTTAATTTTGCAATTAAGCATAATAGCAACGAAATTCATAAATTTATTTTTAGAGAAGTTGAAAAAGTTTGTGACAAAATTGGTTTTCATTATGAAATACTTTCATATCTTATTAAAAAAGGCATATTAAGCAACACTTCTAACGTTGATTTTTATAAGAAAGAAATTAGTTATAGTATTAAATTTTATAATTCACCTTTCTGTAATTATAAAAGAAATTTATATCCAGAATGCAAAAAATCTTATCCTATTTTTATGAAAGATTATAATTTTTTAATTTCATATTTAATTAAAAATCTTAATAAGAAAAATATTGATAATATTTTTACTTTACATTCTATTTTTTATTATGAAACAAGTTTTGGTTCTAATAATAATGTTATTCAAACTTGTGTTAAAAATAATAATCCTGAATTATTAGAATATTATGCTTCGCATAAAGTATTGAACAAAAATAATGTGTATTATAAAAATAATATTTTAAAAACTGCACTTCAAATAGCAACTGAGCAGGATAATTTTGATTTTATTGAATACTTTGTTCAAAAAATGCCTAATAATATTAGTTACTATTATCAATGTGATGTTTTAAAAATAATAGCAAGAAATGAATCTATTTCAGGATTAAAATTTCTACAAAAGCATACACTTTTACTTCATGATTCTATTTTAACAGCGTATAACAATGATTATTTTGATAAATGTCTTTTGCGTTTTAATTTAGATAATGCTAATTTTATTAATTTGTTTTTTGAAATTTTACAAGATTCTTATAATAAAACCTTTACTCTTCAAAGTATAAATCATCGTTTTAGCGAACAACAATTAGAAGCTTTATCAGATATTTTCTTTAAAATATCTGAGGAATCTCTTAGTTATAATGGTCATGAAAAATTTTGGAAAATCTTTTCTAATAAATTTTCTTTCGATTATCTATCTAATTTTCAAATAGAAAAACTATTGCAAAAATATTATAAAAATAGAAGTATTATTTCAAAAATTAAGCTTCTTATTGAAAATTCTATGAAGGATTCTTCAAAGAAAAATAAAGCTATAGAAACACTTAATAAATACTTAAATGTAAATAAAGTTTGTAATTTTTGATTTTTCACTTTCTTTTTTTATTGATTGTTATATAATTGTATAGTTGTCAAAAAATAAGGAATAAAAATGAACTTAAATAATATCACTATGAAAATGGTTTTAAATAATGAATATAACATTAAACCCTTTTTCAACTTAGAACAGGCACAAAAAATTTCCGATATGGAAAAGGGTTCTTGTATTTATCAAATAAAACCAGAATCTACTGATTCACCAGAAGTTCTTCAAAATAATAAAGCTTACCTTGTTGTTGTTCAAAAATCTGGTCGATTTTATGCACATGATAACGTAGGTGGATTTGTTATTTCAGAAGATACTGTTTTAGATTCGTTAATTAACTAACAAATATCATAAATTACTTTATTTTTGTTTTCCTATGTTATATAATTACTCTGTTAATTAAATAATGTAGGAAACTAAAAATGCAAATTAAAGCTATCTTAGACAATAAATATAAAACTCTACCTTTCTTTTCATTAGAAGAAGCACAAAAATTTTCTACTCAATCTAATGTAGATACTGTTATCTATAAAATCAAACCTGAATTCACTGACATTGAAGCTGTTTTACGAGAAACAGATGCTTTCCTTGTTGTTGAACAGAAACCTAATCGTAGTTATGCTTTTGATACTGACGGGGGCTTTCATATTTCAGAAGATATTATTCAAAAAACACTTACTGAGGTTTAATATGACTTATCAAAATACACTATATACAAATTTAATGAAACTTGTTGAAGATTCTCAACAAGAAAAAAGAGCAACATTTACTTTTAAAGATGTTGATTGTGTTGTTGATCCAAATTTTACTTACCGTATTTTTAACTATCAACTACCAAAATATTCAGATTTCTTAAAAGAAGCGGCTATGCAATGTCGTGGAACAATGTTTAGAATTAATAAAGAAACTAAATCTTTTGAGCTTGTTTCTTTGCCTATGGATAAATTCTTTGGATTAGGGGAAAACCCTTCAACAATGAATATTCAACCAGAAGATATTAAAGAAGCTTATGTAAAAGAAGATGGTTCTTTGCTTTCTTCTTATGTTACCGTTGATGGTGATCTTGGACTGAAAAGTAAAAGTGAGCCTATTTTTGCTTTTGATAGCCTTGTTCGTGAATATTTATCTCAACATCCTATTTTAAATGACAATCTATTGAAACTTAGTCAAGACGGTTATACTGTTGATCTTGAATTTGTCTCATTAAATAACAGAGTTATTCTTGAATATAAAGAACCAGCGCTTCATATTTTAAATATTAGAAGTAATAAAGACGGTTCTTATATTGATTTTAGAAATAAAGATTTTCTATCTCAATACCCTATTGAAGATTACTTAGTTAAAACACTTGATCTTTCTTTATTTAAAGATTTAGGCAAAAACAATAAGTATCTTTCTTTACCTGATATTGAAGGTGCTGTTGTTCGTTTAACAGATGGACGCTTAGTTAAAATCAAAACTGAATGGTATATGTCTCAACATAATTACGTTAACATTCAGGATTTCTCTAAGGCAGGTGAAAAGTTATTTATGGTTGTAATGAATGAGGCAACAGATGAGTTACGTAGTCTACTTCATTATAGAAATAATAGTCCTAATTTTAAACTTGAAGAAAAACTGGCTTTAATTGATAAAGCTGAAACTACCATTCTTGAAGAATATAATAGTTTTATTTCTGAAATTGGTGGTTTTATGGAAAAACATCAACATCTTGATGATAAATCATTTATGGAAGCTATTAAGGCTAATCTTTCAAATGATAAAATTAAGATTGTTATGCCACTTTATAAAGGCAAAGTTAACTCACTAAAGGATTCTTTTATCCTTAATTATCAGAAAAAAATTAAAATTTAATTTTTAATAGGAGAATTACATGAAATTTATTATTAATAGATTAAGAAAACTTTTTTTATTAAATTACACTCATTTTTTTGTAATTCTCTTTTCTTTATCTTTTTTTTCTTCTTTTGTTATGACAATATTTTTAAATTTTGATAAATCTATATTTTTTATCTCTGGCTTTTTGTTTTTTTGTTTTTTTGTTTTTATGCTTAAATTTTGTAAGAATAATTTTTATATTGATAAAAATATTTTAACATATTCTAATAACAAACTTCATATCATAGAATATCAATTATTGAATGGTGATATTTTGAGATTAAACAGTGATGGATCTTATCATAATGAACTTTTTGCAACCATTGAAAGAGGTAGTAAAAAACTTTTTAGATATAAAAATGAATTTTTAGTCTTTGATTCAATTGAAGAATTTCAAAAAATAGCGCCTTTACAAAATAAAATTAACAATTTCTAATATATATATGCCAAAAAATAAATTAAAATATCAAAAACCATTATTTCATTCTTCTATTTTATGGAGTGGGTTTATTATTTCTTCTTTTTTAATTGGAATGATTTTTTATCATATATTTCCTAAACAATTATTTTTAATTTTAGGTTTTATAATTATATCTATTAATGCTTCTATATTTTTTAATCTATTAACACCATATTTTTACTCAAATAAGTATAAAGTAAAGGGGTTAACTGATTTTGTTATTTATGAACGTTGTGATTTTTTTACTATTTCCTTTTCTGGTGATTCTTTACATAATGAATATATTCCAGCATATTTTAAAGGTTATATTGTCAGTATTGAAGAAATGCAAAATGGAAGAGCATTTGAAGGCTTCGCATTTAAAATTAAAAAAAATTCAGAACATTTTAATGAATTTTTTGTTTTGAACCAAAAATTGGAAAACCTTAAAAATATTGAAAAGCTTTATCAAAAAATTGAGCTAAAAAATAAAATTAGTTACTTTTAGATTATTTTTTGTTATAATGAAAAAAAAATTAAAATTGAGATATTATAAATGAATAAATTAAACTTTTTTATAACAACAAACGAACTAACAGATAGTGAAATTAAAAAAATTAACTTATCTGGTAAAATTTATTGGTTTTTATATTTGCTTTTAACCTCTATAACATTTGGGGCTTCTTTTTACTTTTTGTCCCTTTCTCAATATTTTTAAATTGGGTTTGCTTGGTCTGGACTTTTTGTATTAATGTTTATTTATAATATTGTTTTTAATGATCATAAACGGGAAATTCTTTTATCATTAATTCAAAACAAAAATTTTTCTTTTTTACAGGCAATTAGTTCTTTTGTTGTTTTCTTATGTTTTATTGTTACTTCCTTTATTACTTGGCCTGTAGGGATTATTGGATTTTTATTAAAACCTTTTGGATTTATTAATTTAATCAATAAAGATTTAAACAATAAAACAAACTTTACTTTAAAGCTTAATGGAACTGAATACTATAAGATTAATAATAGCCTACATCGAGAACCAGAAGAATTTAATGGTGAATTTTACTTTTTACCTGCTTTTATGAAAAGAGATTTTCCAAAATTTAAATCTGCTAATAAATCTAATGAGCATTATTTTGACAAGTATTTTAAATCAGAAATTGAAAACATCTGGTATTTATTTGGTGAAAAACAACAAAGACCTAAAAGTATTTATATATATCGTGAAGATATACAAAAATTCAAAAAATTAATAGCGATTTCTAATTACAAGCCTACAATAGTAGGCTTCTTATTATTTAAGGAAAACTTATGAAAATTCTTAAAAAATATATTTTAAAATTCAACACTTTTTTTAATAATACTACTTTTTATACTGATTGTGGACGTATTGTAGAACCTAAAAACAAATAAAACAAACCATTTTTATTGATTTTTTTTTATTTTTTTATATATTAATACTATTAAAAGAGTAAAAAATATATGAAAAAAATTGTTGAGAAAATAAAAAATAAAATCTTTAATAACAAAGAACTTAAAGAAGTACAGGGTGAATCTTATAGTCTTTCTGATTTTAATTCTCATAGTGAAAACTTATATTTCATTAATTTAACTGAAAAATTTAATCATATATCCTATCAAGCTAATTTAAATATTGATATAAAAACAACTAATGAAAATTCATATATAGAGCTTTATACAAAAAACAAAATTAACAATAATATTTTTATTGATTGCTCTGAACTTTTATTGAAAATTAGAAGTGTAGGGAAATTTGATAAAGATAACACCCATATAACTATTTTTATAAATATTAATGATTTTAACTATTTATCTTCTATAACTAATAAATCTGGCTCTATTATTAATTGTGAATATATTAATTTTAATCAAGAAAATATTACCTTTAACGTTTATGGAAAAGGCGATATCATTATTAATTCTTTAATTTCTGATTATTTAACTGTTAATCATAAGAATCAAGGTACTATTATATTCAAAGATATTAACCCTACTAATGTTGAATTAAACTTATCAAAATCAGCCGTAGTAAAATTTCAAAAAGGGAACGCTGATTATATTAATATATCTTCTAATGATTCTGCGAAAATAATTGCCAAAAATTTTAAAGTTAAAAAAGCTGAAATTAATTTAAATTCCACTGGCAATACTTTGCTTGATGTTTTGGAAGATGTTAAAGGTCACATATCTGGAATAGGCAACCTTCAACTATCTAATGAGAAAGTTAAATGTGATGTTAGAATGAGTGGATTAGGCTCTATCAAATTTAAATAATTAAAAATTTTCAACAATACCTTTAACTTTTAATTTCATTAAATATGCTTCAGGATCTTTTTCTATTTCTTCGTAGTAAACTGAATTAATATCGTATCCAAGATAACTTGGATGTAAATCATATCTTAATTCACAAGCCAATTTTAACCATTTAAACCTTTTTTTACCACATTTTTCTTCTTTTGATGAGGGAGCTACATTTATTTTTCTATATTTGCCATTTTTTATATAATATGTACCACAATTATAACCAAGATCTTCATCAGCAAACATAACATCTATTGATACATCTTTATTAACTTTGCTCATTTCTTCAATAACAGGTACAGGACAACTCCAAGGTGTTTCAAAACTAAATGTAAATGTATAGTAACAACCTGTTTTTCTTAATTTTGCAGCTATTTCTGAGTATGTAAAGTGATCAATTGTTGTTTCTGGACTATATCCTCTTAACATATCAATAGATAAATCATCAGCATTCCACTTCACACCCCATTCAGATGGTGGCAAATACTTATTAAAATCAAATCTACCTTTATTGTCAAAAGATCTTTCTATTAATTTTATAATATCTTTTTTTGTTCTTGATTTTATTGTCAGTTTATTTCTTACATAATTTGGCACAATAATCTCCTTCTTTACTATCCCTTATTATACCAAGAATACAGCTTAAAAACAATAAAAATAAAGGTTGTTTTCATCCTAATTTTATTGATTTTCCAACCTTATTAGATTATAATATACACTCTTAAATCAAATAGAGAAAGTTATGCAAATTAATCCATTAGATATCATAGTTAGGTTTAAAAAAGACTCTAATAAAGACTTCTCATATCAACTTGATGATGTTATTTTTGATATGATTAAAGAAAAAAAACCTTGCTTAAAAAAGCTATATGGTGACTTGAATCCTGAAACAACTGATATTGTACAACTTTCTAAAAAAGTATTATCAGATTTTTGCTTAGATAATATTAATGTTAAACATTGTATGGAAGCTGATAAAGGATATACATATAGAAGCTATGTTCAATATAAATCTATCTTTTTTGGAGATTACCATTACAAACAAAACAATATTGAAGTAGCTCTTCATGAAATTGCTCACGTTCTTTGTGATAACCATTTTAATTCGCCATTTGAAAAACATGGAGCTTTATTTGTTTCTGTTTTAAAATGGTTAATTCTTCATTACGAATTACTAACAGAAAAAGAATTTGATATTGCTTGTCAAAAAGCAAATAATTTTAAAGTTAAAATGACTGACGAAACTATTGTGTCTGTTGAATTTATTTCTAATGATATTGATTATTATATTAATTTGTTTAATGAAAAATCAAAAGAAGCTTCTTATTATCAGAAAAATGGGGAAAAATATATTGAAAATTCTCGTTATAAAGAAAATGGATTATATCATATATTTCAGGTAAATTTTGAGAAGAAAAAAGGCGTTTTAGTTAAAAGAAAACTTTTTGGATATGAAGATTACTCTAAAAATATTTTCTCTAAATTAACTAACGAAGAATTAGTTAATTTTCATTTAATTTCACCTATTTTTCTTATGAATTATAACGGTAGGAAAACAAGTTATAGATATGAAGGTGACAAAGGTTATTCTTATTATAAAGTTGATGATTGCTTTTTTCTTGATAGAGAATATGAGTGTGTTTATGATTTAAAAGATTACCAGTCGCAAGTTAAATGCTTAACTAAACGGTTAAAAGAAGAAAGAATCAAATATAAACGTTGTTCTACTTATGAAGAATTTGATATTTTGCAAGAACAACTTACTTATGAAATTCATAAACGGAAACATAAAGAATAATTTGATTTTTTTATTATTTGATTTATAATTAACCAAAACAAGGAGATTTTAATGCTTCATAATAGTCATGCTTTAATCAAAAGAGAATGGATTTCTAATAAAGATAATAAAGAACAAGTAACTACAACTGAAGGCTGTATGGTTGATTTTTCTAAAAAAGAAGCTTATGGTTTTTTTTCTATGGATGATTCACCTATCGTTAATCAAAACGATTATACTTTGCAAGAAGAATATATTTTATTTCAAGGTGTTAAAATTCATTTTTTATTTACACAAGAAAACAACCACTTAATTCTCAATGATAATGATTTAGATATTTTAATTGAAAAAGAAAAAAACAATTGAATTTATAATCATATTTTGATAAAATAGCCCTATTAAATAAAATACTTTAAATTAAAAGGGCTATTTTTATGTCAACAACTTTCCAATTAACAGAAAAACAAGAACAAATCCTTAATTCAGAATTTCAACAACCCAAAACAAAAGTTTTTGAAAAATTAAAATCTCAATTTTTAAATAAAGTCAAAGAAGCTCTTACTTTTATTGATAAAACAAAAGATGAAGATTCAGAAGAATATATTGTTTATTTTGATAACCAACTTTTTGTTATTGATATTCAAACAGAAAAAGAAGGCGAAAAAGAAGTAATTAGTAATTCTCGTGCTGTTGAAGATATTTCAGTGTTTGAAGCTTTGTTTACTGATGAACGTAAATATATTTCACATTCAAAAGAAGTTGCTGAACTTTATCTTTCACAACGTGGTTGTGTTAATGAGGGTAGTATTCAAATATTTGATGTCGAAAGTGAAATTGAAAATGCGGAACATAATGGTTTATTTAATGAAGATAAAACCATTAAACAACAATACCAATTTAAAATGAATACACCACATCAAGCTATTATTGATATTGTAACCAACTTGCTATCTCAGGTTGAAGAAGAGTATGATAGCTATATCGAACAAATTGAAAAAGAAAATTCTATGGAAGAAAATGATGATATTTTTGTTTATGATGATATTATCTTTTATCAAGCAGTTGGTGAACTAGACGAAGAAGAAAGTAATACGCCTAAATTACTAAAAACTCTATCAATGGAAGAAGATACTAAATATTCTGAATTCTCTTTTGGGAATAATCTTTCACTGGATGATAGTGATTCAATTAACTTTCCATTCTATACAGATAAAGACGCATTTTCTGAATTAGTTAATGAGAATGTTCATATTAATAGAATGCTTAATTATTTTAAAGACTTTTATGGGCTTAAAGATTTTTATATTATCGCTAAAAGCAAAGATGAAGAAGATTATATTTTTTATACAGTAACTAATAAAGATGAAATTGAATTCTTTGTCTTAATTACACGTAATGATTTTAATAAAATTCAAATTGAAAGACTTAGTGTAAAAAACAGTTATATTAATCGAGAACGATTTAAAAAGTCTATTTCATTTAAACGAGCAATTAACGATTTTTAAATAATTAATTTAATAAATTATAAAAGGAGAATGAAATTTTCTCCTTTTCTTTTCTATTACTTTTTGAGGTTAATTATGAATATTGAAGAATCAATATTAGAACTTGATAAAAAACATAAAAATGAAAAATCTAAACTTACTAGAAAACAAAATAAAGAATATATTGAATTTGTTGAAGATAAATTAAATTCTTTATATGAACCAAAACTAAAAGATGCTTTATTTTCTTTTTATAGTAGAGTTTTTAAAGCTGAATATACTTCTATCAAAGAACTTCTTAAAAAAGTTAAAAAAGATGAACTTCAAATGAGAATTATTGAAATTTATGAAAGAGACGAGAACTTATATTGTTTTAGAACTCTTTATAATGCTTTATCAGAAGATGCTAAAAATGAATTAAAAATGTTATTTTCAAACAATTTTAAAAAAGAAGATGATATTGATCTAGAAACTGAGTTATTTATTAAAGATAATATAATTTTAATTACAATGGAAAAATTTACTCAACAAAAAGTTTTTCAATTATTAAAACAAACAACCTTTTTTGAATCAGAAAGACTTCAGAAATTTATTTTTGGTAACAACAAACAAAGTGTTGATTATTACAAACAATTAATGAAGCAATATAGTATAGATAGTTTTTAAATTATTTTTAATGAACTAGATTTCTTAGGTACAAGAAATCTAATTCTTTATAATATTATTTTGCTATTTCATTTATTAAAACTTTAAAATTATCTGCGCCTGTAATATTTTCCATTTTTAATTTCTTATCACCAACTAATATAGTTGGTACACCAGTTACAGGCAGCTTATTTGCTCTAATTTGATTTTTTATAATTAACTCTTTTAATTCTTCACTATTATAATATTTTTCTATGTCTTGCATTTTTGCCACTGTATTTTCTTCAATTACTTTAAATGCTTGGCTTATACTTGCATTTTGGGTGTGATAAAGTTCAAATAACTCATATATTACTTTATTATTGTTTGAAAAATGTTTAGCAGTAAACATTACTTTTGATAGTGATTCAAATCCCCTACCCCAACCTACAGGAACAAACTCTATATCTTTTTGTATATCTCTAAAATTCTGCGTAAAATTATAACAATGTGGACAAGTTAGAGATACAATAGCAACGACTTTTTTATTAGATTCATATAAATCACCACTAATTTCAGTATAATGTATACCTTCTCTTATATTATCAGGTGTTATTGTTTCTGGCACTCTATTATATGTTAACATTATTACAAACAAGGCTACTAAACCAGAAAATCCAATTATTAACTTGTTTTTTATTTTTTTACTTTTTTTGTTCATATTTTTTATCCTTTTTTGATATTCTATATAAAGTTTAAAAAAACTCAACAGCAATGATATTTTTAATTTTAAATCTCCTTGTTTTGTAAATTTATTACATTTTTTTTGTTTTTTTTATGTAAATATTGTAATTAATAAATATTTTTGTAATTTTATTTCAAAAAAAGCTTGATTTTTGTCTAATTTATGTGTAATATACAAAATATAAAGAAATTTAATTACAAAAAGACAAAACTGGAGAACAATTATGCAAAAAATTATTTTATTATCAACACTAATGCTATCTACTTCTGTTATGGCTGCTAATACACATAAATCTATTACAGTAGATCCTTCTTTTACTTCAAAAGGTGCTATTGAGCTTATTGAAAATTCTGATAAAGTTCAAATTATGGGTAAAAAAGTTAATGGTAAACAAACCTGTTGGGTTGAAGCTACCAAAGATGGGGCTGTATTCAAGTCAGAAACACTTACTGTTTCACGAGGTAAATTTGTACAAGATCCACTAGATAGCTGCATTTCTTCTGAATCTGCTTCTGCTTTACTTAAATCATAATTTTTTTAGTAATCCTCTTTTTTCTTTGACTTAGTATCTTTGTTTTGATATTATATACACTCTTAGAATTTAGAGGATTTTTTTATGAAACATTATCCAGTTTACACACACGGCTCAGAAGACTCATTAGATCATGATATTTATGTTATCATTGATAAGCCTATGGATAATCATCCTTCTAAAAAACTTTGTGAACAATACCTTCCTGCTAATGCAAATCTTTTAGTTATTGAAGACGGTGTTGTTACATGGTCTTATAAAGGTACTATTGATGAGTGTAATAACTCTCTTTATCACACCTATGATTTGCATGAACAAAAGTTTGAATTTCCTATTGAAAGAAAATTACAACGTGATTTTTCTTTAAAAATGCTTCGTACTATTCGTGGTGTTCTTTCTTATGTATCACGTACTGAATTACGAGTGGAAATTAAAAAAGCATTACGCTCTTCTGATATTCAAGTTAAAATCGATGCTTTGAAATTGATTGATTTAACTAAAATTGAAGATTTTGTGAAAAATGATAAAATTGAAGTCTATAAGTTCTTTGCTTTTCAGCTAGGACAAACCATTTCTTTACTTGAAGATAATGAAGAACTTTTTACTAAGTCTTCTGTTAAACAAAAGTATCCTGAAATGGTTGATTTTCTTTCTCGCAAAGAAACTGATTCTGTTACTGAATTACAATCATTTTTAATGCGTTTTATTGATATTGTTGAATCTTCTGTCAAAATTGTTGAAAAGCAACCAGCGTTAATCCGTACTGATTTTCACGGTGTTAAAGATATTGTTGATGTTAAAAAAGAAATTAAACTACCACCAGTTGCTGTGTTTGATTTAGACGGTACTTTATTTGAAGAAGCTTGGCGTAAAGAATATCGTGAAAATAAAGACTATGAAACTTACTTTTCTTTGTGTGGGCAAGATAAAATCATTAAAAAAGTTTATGATATTCTTATTGATTATTATAACATGGGCTATGAAATTTGGTTAGCAAGTGGACGTTATGAACCCGATGCTATGAAAGGTACACTTGAAGCATTAGAGCGCGAAAAAGTGCCTTATCACGGTATTAAACTACGTGGTAAAGGTAACTATGTTCCTGATTATGTTCTTAAACCTGCTTGGATGGCAAAATATATTGGTCTAGACCGCATTGAAATCGTTTTTGATGATCAACCAAAGGTAATCGAAGGGTTTCAGAAAAAAGGTCTTAACGTTGTTGATGTTGCTGATTTAGGGTAGTTATATGATTGCTCAAATTATGACTGATATTGGGGGCGGTGCTTTTTCAAGTTTTAATAAAACAACACTACAAGAGGAAAGAGAACTTGTTCATAATGCTGTTCTCTCTTCTCTTGAATATATAGAACATGTTTATAAAAAAAATATTGAAATTGTTGATTTTAAATCTCATTCTATTAAATTTAATATAAAAAATAATAAAAGAATAAAATCTTTTTTTTCTAAAAATATAACTTCTCAATATATTTATGAAGATTTAAGAAAATTTATTAAAAATAGCAGAAGATTTAAAAACAACATTTTAATTTCAGCTAAAGATAATGAAATATTTTTTAAATATGAAGAAAGTAATAAAGTTAACCTTTCTAATAAACTTTCTGATTTTTAATAGGTGATTTTATGAATCTTAATCAATACTTTTTAAGGCAAGCCATTAATACTTTAGAACTTTCAAATTTTATTGAAAATTGCCCTGTTCGTAAAGAAAGAAACAAAAAAGAAATAAAAGATGCAGAGAACCAACTAACAATTATTAATTTTATTGAACTTTTTAAAAAAAATATAGAAAAAAAATTTATTATAAAAACAATAGATTATAATAAAATTTCTATAAAACATAAAAATTCAATTTTAAATTTTCTTTTTAATAAATATATAACTAAAAAAATTAAAAACACTATTCAAATGTTAATTAATAATAGTTATAAAGAGAAAATTACAGTAATTAATGAACAAAATACTTTTTGGTTTATTTCAAGCGATGAACAAAAAATTTCAATTTTAAATAAAATAAAAGAATTTTAATAAGGAATAATAATGGAATATGATTATTACTTTAACAATTTTTGTATTGAAGAACCTATTAATAAAGAAATTAGGTTACACATTAGGCTTTCTATACAACAGTTAAAATCCACATATCCAAGTGCCATAGATATTGAAAATTCAAATGACAATTCTATTGTTATTTCTATTAAAAAATCTTTTTTTAATCGCCTTTTTTATAAACTTAATAATGAAAAAATACTGTATTTCTTGAAACAAGTTAATGCGATTAACGAAAATATATTTATATCTAACAAGGGTAATACTTTTTATTTTAAATATATTGGAGATAAAAAAGCAAAAATCGTTAAAAATATAGATAACTTTTGACTCTCAGTTTTATATTTGATATAATTAATACTCATTGTAGCTAAGAGTATGATTCTATGTTTGAAATGCCACAACATCTTCAATTTTATCATGAAAGAGAACAAAAAAAAGTTTCTCAAATTGCTGAAAATCGGGATTGTTACTATCTTGAGTCTAAATTTTTAAAACCTATTTTTAGACAATCTGATAAAATCAAAGAATTATCTATTGCGCTTTCTAAATGTGAGACTAAACACAAATTTACAAAATTATTAAAAGATATTTTCTTTGATATCTCAGAAGTTGTTGGTCTTGAAAAAAATATAAAATTTGCTTTTAATAGTAAAAAAAATAATTATATATCTTATTACCATCAGTATAAAGACTCTGTTTTTATTAATCGCTCTCTTTATGAATCTGTATTCAAACGCAGAAATGAAGACTTAGACTCTATTTCTAATCTCATTTATACACTTGTTCATGAATTAGCACATGCAAAAGTTGATAAGTTGTTTTCTTCTGACGGTATTCATATTCATGATTACTTTTTTATGGCTTGTTTGCTGGAAAATATCAAACAATTTACAGAGATTAATCTTAATGCTATTTTAGATAACAAAGTAGAATTACCATATCGAACAAAATCAAGAATATATAACCTTGAAGAATATGCTCAATTTGCTGGTATTATGTCTATTTTACATGAAGATGAATTTTATTTAGTTGATAAATTTCATTCAATTGAAAAATTAAAAATCAAAATAATGAAGTTAAGTAACGAAAAATTATTTACAGAAGATAATAAAAGTTGTTTTGATAATTTTGATATTCATAATGCTAACTTGGTTTATTTTCATAAAGAAGACAATGATACACCTTTTGCTGACTCTATTTTTTATTTTTATAAATTAAATGGTTTTTATTTTCTTTATGAATTTAAACAATTAAAATATAAACTGAGATATTTTGAAAATTATATTACTTATTTAACAAGAATTAAAAACTTTTTAGAAAGAAAAAAGAGTTGAATTAACAACTTGTAATTGTTATTATATATTAAACTTTTAAATCATTAAAACATTAATGGAGTCATTATTATGTTATCACCTTTACAATCTCTGAAACTAACATTACCTGATTTACTTTCTTCTCTTAGCGACTTAAATCTTCCTTTTGAAAGTTCTTTTGACATTGAAGACTTTGAAGTTAATCTTGATATTGGTCTGATTTCTTTTACAGGAGAAAAAGTATTAGTTAATACTTCTGAATTTTTTAAACTTCAAAAAGAAGAACAACTTTCTGCATTAGCTTTTATTAGTTTTTGTAAAGAAAACTACTCAGAATTTAAAGAAATCTCTAACTCAACTAACATCGATCATCAAGTGCTTAATTTTGCAAGCCATTTCTATGCAATGAAACAACTAAATGATATTGGAATTGTTTTTGAACCTTCTTCTATCAACCTTATTAATCTTAAAGAAGATGTAACTGTTTCTGATTCTTTAACTGACACTTATAATAAGTTTTTAGGACTTGGACTAGATAACGTTATTTCAAAATATGAATTATATACTACCGATTAATTTTGATAACAACGACTATATCTTATCAAGATTTAATAGAATAGATCTAACTGCATTGGATGTCTCAATGCAGTTAACTTTAAATTCAGAAATACAACACTCTACATGGCACTGTATGACTAAACTATTTAGTGTAAAAGAATATAATTTGTATTTACAAGGTTTTTTTGAATTTGAAGATGATAATGGAAAATTATACTCATTAGTTGAAATTTTAAAACACTGTAATATTGAAGAAATTTATAATATATTTTTAAATTTTAATAATACAACAAATTATCAATTAACTTCAAGTGCAAAGTTTTATATTAAATCTAATGATATGACTAAAATTGTTACTCTTGATACTATTAAACCAAAACCGCTTGATACTATGTCTCAATATTTAGAAGATATTTTAATTTTTAAAAATACTCTTTCTTTTTAATTTATTTTATATTATAATATAGTTTTAATTTTGTGAGGTAACATGATGCAATTTAATGGTTATACAGTATTAACAGCAGCAGCTATTTTTATTCCTTTATCAATTTCATTACCAGCTATTTTTGAGCAAACAAAACCTGAAATTATTAAAGAAATTGTCGTTGATGTTGAAGCGTTGTCAAGCGAAGAAAAAAAAGACTATTTTCTTAATCTTTCTTATCAAACTTGCATCAAAGAAGGCGTTAAGATAACACCTATTGGAAGTGGACAAGTTAAAAATGTTTCAGAAGCTTGTGCAGAGTCTGTTAAAAAGCTTAAATAATAATTTAAAATGTTGATTTAATACTTCATTGTTGATATAATAGCCCTTTATTGACCAAGGGTTATTTTTTTATGGATATTCTACATTTAACTGACACACATCTTGAGTATAATCTTCGCTTACAAGATTTTTATTCTGTTGTGCCTCAAAAAATTGCTGATGTTGCTTGTCTTACTGGTGATATTGCTGGTGGAACTCACGCACTTCCATTTATTAAACATCTTTTAAATCTTGGCTATAAAGTAATTTATATACTTGGTAATCATGAATTTTATGGTCACGATGTTGATGAATTAATTCAAAAATGGCGAGATATATCAAAAGACATAGAAAACTTCTATTTTTTAGAAGGCGATTCTGTTGTTATTGATAATGTTGAATTTTTTGGTTCTTGTCTTTGGACTTCTCTTGAATGTAAATCAAAAGAAGAAATGGTTGATTTTTTCTTAAAATTAAAAATCAAAGGCAATGATGACTTTCTACAAACCAAAAATTGGTCAGTAGAAACCATGAAAAACAAACATTTTGAAGCACTTGAAAAACTAAAAGCACTTATTGCTAATAGTAAAGCTGAAAAAAAGGTCGTTTTAACTCATTACTTACCAAGTTATCAAAGTGTACATAGCGCTTATATTAATAGTCCTATAAATTCTTTCTTTGCTACTGAATTAGGTTATTATATTGCTGAAAGTTATATTGATTTTTGGTTTCATGGACACACTCATACTAGTTGCCATTATATTATTGATAATTTTACTACTAATGGTTGCTTGGTTAGTTGTAATCCTTATGGTTATAATGATATAAATATGGTGAATCCAGATTTTTCTTGGCATAAAGTAACGAAAATTAAGTAGGTGAATAATGGCTTTTGAAATTTCAGATGAAGACGTTTTAAATGTTGTAGAACGAGTTTTTAAAATTAGAATTTCTTTTGAATTGGCTGAGAAAATTAAAGAGGAATTTTTGGATTTAAGGAAAGTTAGTAAAATGGCTTTTTATGGACAAGTTCTAGAACAACAAGAAATATATGCTTATGATGAAATTCATAAGCAAATAGAAGATAATAAAATTAAAATTTCTTTAATACTTAATGTTAATAATTTTTAGGTGACGTATGGAAAAATTTAAATCGACAAAAATTTATCAATTCTTTTATAAATGGTATATGAATAAATATATCCATACAGATGAATTTGTCCAAAATTTAGATTTTTCACATTCATTATTTGATGATTATAATGAGGCTATTGAACTGCTTGATATTTTTAAAAATATTAACGAAAAACTTAATAATAATGATTTAAAAAATCAAATTATTTTAGAATTTAATAATAAAGAAAAACCTTTTCTTTTAACATTAAATAACTCTAAAAATGAAATTTTTGAATTTAAATCGGCTGATATCATTAAAGAGTTTACTGACTCTTATAGTGTTGGTGAAGATTTGTTTTATAACGATAATCAAATATTAAATATAACCAAAAATAATAATATTGATTTTGTTAAACATATTGATGGTTACTATAAGGCTATTTCAAAAGATAATAAAAAACAATTATTTGTTTCGGTTAATATGATTGATGGTGAATCTTTTAATATCAAAAAAATTACCCTTTTTGATGTTTATTCTGATATAAAGTTTATTTTGAAGGAAAAATTAATCAATTTCTCTATTAAGTATAACAACGAAATAAACAAAATGAATAATAATATTCTTCTTTTAAACAATAAAGTAATAAGAACTACTTCAGGTTTTAATATATTAAAAAGTTATACTGAGAATGATATTTTAAAAGATATTCCTTTTTGTTTATTTTCTAAATTTAATAAAAAAGAAGAATTTGAATATCAACCTCCTAAATCTAAATATGGAATAAATTCACACGCAAAACTTTATTTTTCACAAGAAAGAATGAAATCTAATACTTTTCGATATGATTTGAAAAATATAGATATATTTAATAATTTACAAAAACAACAAGATAAATTATTTAATATTTTAAACAACTTTATTCAAATAAAATATATTTTTTCAGAAAATAGAACTGCTTTTCAGGGGTGCGTAGGATTTTTAAGTTGTCAAAATAAAAAAGTTAATAGAACTATATTTAACCCCTTAATTAATGAATATGAAGATTTATATTGTTTAGAGGGTGACATCATTGTTAATGATAATAGGAAAGAACTGTGTTCTATTAAAATGTATTACACTGATCATACTCTTTTATATTTTTCAATACATTCTAAAACAAAAGAAGAAGTAAAAAATATCTTTGATAAAGGATTTACTAATTATTATCAAAAATACAGACTTCAAGAAAGTTTTAATGATTTTTGATTATGATTAAACAGTATTTTTTCTTTTATTTTTTTGTTTGACATATAAATACTACATTGTTATAATATATCCAATCTCAAAGTTAGAAGTCGGTAACGCTGAGATCGGGTTTATTGTTTTCCTGCCGCTCACAATGGCGAAAAATCTCTTACCTTTTATATATTTTTTTTAATTAAACCTAAAATCTTGTGTTTATTAAAAAATGTTAAGTGAGCAAACTACCGCAAAAGTTTATATAAAACACAAGTCAATTTATAGGATTTAATTATGACAATTACTATCAATACACTTGAAAAAGCTAAAAAAATTACAAAATCTCTTTTTGATTATTCAAAAGAGAAAAAAACAACTTTGTCTGGTTTTCGTTCTTTATTGGCGCGTGAATGTGGCTTTAATGAACTTCAAGACGCATTTCAAAAAGAAAATGAAAGAAAACGTGAATTTGTTTTAAGTCAATACATTTCATATCTTGATGATCCTCGTGTAACAATCGAAGTTGCCAGAGAAATTGGTGAAGATTATGATAAAGCAGAATCATATTTTGCAGAGCACTTCCAAAATCACGATGGTATTATGTTTCCTGTTTTAACTGTTGATATGTTTTATGGGCGTTGTCAGGAAATTCTAACACTTTTTGGAGAACTTGAATGGTTTAATATTACAAACGCTTTCAAAGCTCTTACAAAGATGTCTTTTGAAAAATCTCGTATTCGTTATGTTAGTAATGATATTGGAAACTATGGTAATCCAGAGCTTATTGTTGCAATTGAAACTATGGAATTATTTTTTAGAAATGGTGCTGATGCTTTTGAGCAATTTGTTCAATACAATCATGAAGAAGATTGGACTCCAGAAGACGGTTTTTATAATCTTTATAAAAAAATTAAACTTTTAACTCGTGGATTTATTTTTAGCCAATGTAATGTAGGTCAAGGAATGAATGATTCAGTTCAGAGCAAAAATAAAGAAATTCGTGAAAATATTAGAAACAAAAAATTAAAAGCAAAAGAACTTAAAGAAAAAAATCTTAAAGTTTTCTATCGTGGCACTTGGTTTTCAGGTTTTTAAAATGATTGAAAAAATTAAATTTTTTATTAATAACTATCTTTGTGGTAAACATTGCCACAAAGATACTAATTTAAACAAGCATAAAACAACAAAAGAAAAGTCTTCTGAAGAAATATTTAGAGAAAAATTTTTTGTGCAAGCAAAAGCTGCTGATAAAATGTTTAAAGAAGTTAGCAATAGAGAAAACAATATATCAAAAAAAACAAATCCTATTCGTAAGAAATATAATCGTAAAAATAAACCTAATAATGATTATTTTGTTTCTCCTTTAGGAAATTCCTTTAACTCTTGTAACAGTAAAGAAGATTAATTATGAAAAAAATTAAACAATACTTTGTTAATATTCTTTGTTACTTTTTTAATAAAAAAGTCAATAAAAATGTTTTTCAAATAGATGATATTTTAGGTCATCCAGAAGTTGTAAAACATGCAAAAGCAACTGATAAAATGATTAAAGATATTGAAAAAAAACACAAAGAATCTCGCATTCAGAGAGCAAAATCTAAAGAACATATTCTTAGAAAACATTTTGGAAAAGAAGTTAATCAGAAAGGATTCTATGAAAGAAATGATGTCATTGATTTTATTATGACTTCTTATCATTTTAATGCTCCAAAAAGTAGTTCTGGAAATTATCATTCAGGTCATGGACATTCTAATCATGATGAACATAATCATTCCACAAGTCATTCTGGTGGTTCTTGTGGTGGTAGCAGTGATGATTAATTTTTAATAGCATTTTTTATTTTGATATGCTATTATTATAAATGTTATTAATAATTAGGACTTTTTATGAAAAACTATATTAAACAAACTCGAATTCAAGCTATTTTATTTAATGTATTAATATTTCCATTAATATATTTTTTGCCACCTGAATATTTAGGGCTTTCTATTACTTCTCTTGGTTATCCAAGTAGTTTGTTTTTAAATACTTTTATTCATGCTGGAATATTACATATTGCTATGAATATGTTAGTTACTTATCAATTCGGTGGTCTTATTGATGAATTTTATCAAAAGAAAGAACAATACCTTCTTTATTTTGCATTAGGTATTCCAATTACTGCTATTATGTATCTATATATTTATACATTACAACCAGAAATCTTGTTAGTAGGTTATTCAGGTATTGCTATGGGATTAGTCGGGGCTTGTTTTAGATTCTTACCTAAACCAGTTAAGAAGTCTATTGCATTACAACTTATTGTATTTCATTTGATTATCCTTGTTTTTGGACTCTCTATTTCTTGGGAAGCACATTTAACAGGATTTATTTTTGGTATGCTTTATTCTTATAATAGATTTTTATATAAGCAACCTCAAAATTTACCTGATGATTATGACGGTGAAGATAATCGTTCTATTGCTAATTTTTAAGAGTGTTTAAATGAAAATACAAACACCTATGCAGACGTTAAGAGATCATTTAAAAAATTTTGATCTCTTAACTGAGCAATTTAACCTTACAAGAAAAAAATTTCAACATAGAAAATCTAAATCTGCTATGTATCCTTATGAAGATAAAAAGGCTATTCATTCAGATTTTTTAATGGTATTTTATCTTGATACACTTGGTAAAGAAGATTCTTTTGGTTTTAAGTTTACTTACTTAGATACAAAGAAAAAAGAAGTTATCAAAGAGCAATATTTTGAAATTAATTTTAAAATTAATGGTGAAATTTATAATTCAAAAGTCTTTTCTATTCAAGAAGCTAAATCTGTTTTTAAATTTATTAATCATTCAATAAAAGAAAATAATTTTGATAAAATATCTTTTTTTGAATTTTTAAAAACAAACTTTATGATTTCTGATAAAGAATTGAAGGATAATTATGAACTCTTTGAAGCTGAATTTAATAAAGAATCTAAATACTTGCAAAAAGAACTTACATTTCAAGAAGTCAACTCTAATACATTATATAGAGTCATTAGAAAAAAGGAAGTTGAGTTGCACGAGTTTGTTAATGAACTTGAAGAAACAATACAAATTGAAATGTTAGAATTAAGAATTAAACAGTTAAGGTCTATTGTAAATCAGAAAAAATTAGAAAAGTATAATAAATTAGAAATAAAGAAATACAAAGATTTATTAGAACGTTCAAAATCTAAAATTGATATTGTCATTGAAGATATTAATCGTTTAATTATGAAAATTAATAAAAAGTTTAATATTAAATCTTCTATTGTTAATAAATTTAAAAATAAATTTTCCAAAAATGATGAATTTTAAATTTTTTATATTATAATAGTATTAAAAGGATTTAATATGACTCAAAATGAAATTTTATTTAAAAAACTAAAAGGTTCTGTATTGGCTATTGCTGATTATTCTACTGATCCTAATGCATATATGCCTGAAACTGTTAAAAGGGATTATCTTGAATTAAAGGAAATGGAAAGTTTAAAAAAAGAGTTTGGATATAATGCACTACCTTCTTCTGGATTATCAACTATTACTAAATTAAAAGAAAGAATTGATACTTTTAATGAAAATGTAAATTCTTTAATTGATAAAATTAATTTATTTAGCAATCTTGATATTGATATCAATAATAAAATAACACAAATGGAAAGTTTATCGGAAGTTTTAAAAATTAAAGGAAATACTGTTAGAGAAAAATCAATTTTTCAAGCTAATCAAGAAATGAATTTTGCACTAAATAAACAGAAACAAACACTAAATGCAAATTTACCAAAAGATAAAGAATTGATAGGTAAAATAGAAAACTTATTAGAAACTAAAAACAACTCTCCAAAGAATACAAAAAAGGCTTCAATATGAAGCCTTCTTTATTTTTTTAGCTTTCAATATACTCTTTTAAAATGAATTGCGCTTTATGTCCATAAATGTAATTCAAGGTTAATTCATAATCTTTATTTTCTTCAATTTTTTCTATATTAAGTCCCATTTTTTTTATAATTTCTTTATTACCTTCAATATTTTCTTTTTCTAATAGATAAGTAGTTCTAATAACATAAATATCATTTTTAAAGGCCGCTTCTTCATAACTAATTTCTACAACACCTTCTCTAAATTCAATATCTCTAAAAATACTTAATACTGCTTCATGTTGACTCATTGTTTTTATTTCATGAATAGTCTCATTTTTTTTTATCTTAGCAAACAAATTTTCAATTAAGCTTGCATTTGCCAAACTTGAAAAGGATAGAGCAATACTTAGAGAAATAATTTGAGTTAATTTTTTCATGTTTTTAACCTTTTTTGATTTTTGATACTATTATTATATAGTAACTACTTTTTTATTTCAATCACTTTATTGATTTTATTCTCGTAATTAGCTATAATACAGTTATTATTTCTATTCAAGTAACCTTTATGATAAAAAGTAAATTCAAAACAAATACAGAATCAAGAAGTTTTTATGTTAAAAATAAAGATATATTACTAAATACAAAAGATTTTGTAAATCATTCAATATTTTATATAGAAAAACATTATTTTGATCATTTTATTGAATCAAACTCTTTTGTTAAATTTTTATTTCATAACTTTTTGGAAAAATTTATTAGAGAATCATTTAAAGATTCTTTATTAAAGATTAAATCAAAATCTTCGCTTTATGTTTTTAATTATAAAGATAATACTTTTATAGTGAAAGATAAACAATTTATTTCTTTTGTTGATGATAAAGACATAAATGAAGAATTTAAAAAAGAATTTACTTTTTTATTTTTTGTATGGTTTATTGAAAATAATCATAAATTTAATATTAAAAGTCAAATTCATTCACCTGCTGTAAAAGCTATATTAAGTAAAAAAGATAAAATATTAATTAAATCAAGAATGAGAGATTTTTAATGAAAATTAAAGAAAGACAAAATCAAGAAGAAAAATTTAAAAATTATTTGATTAATTCTTTAAATTTTGCAATAAAAGATACTGATTTATATACAGAAATTAAATTAAAAATTGAACAATCTAATTCAAATACATTTTTTTCTGATTATCATTCTCATTTTAATAAACTTTTTTCTACAAATAAAGAATTTGTTAAACTTGTTATTGATAACAAAATTGTAGAACATTCTTATTATTATAATGACTTAACTACATTAATTTCTTATTATTTTAAAGATGGCGATATTGATAAAATTGTTTTTTTTGCTGAACTTTATTATATTCACAAAGAATTAAATCATGTAGAATTTATTATTTCTAATAATTTAACCAACCTTCATAAAAGAAAACATCATAGGTTGACTTATTTTCTTTTGAATACTTCAATAATGAGAATTTTTTGTATAAGAAAAGAACTTACTTTGAAAAACATTATGAAGAAAACACCTAAACTTGGTAGCATTTATAAACAAATTAATGTTATTAATAATATAGACTCTTTTTAATTTTTTTGCTATAATACTACTTTTAATAATAGGAAAAATAATATGTCTTCTAAATATTACTGTTTAAAATGCCAAGCACCTAATAGCGGCTGCAAATGTGGTAATACTGATTATCATTTTTCTTATTCTTATAAATTAAGAGTACCTACTTCTATTAAGAATAAAGTTTTATTTAGAAAATTTTTGGACAATTGCCCTATTTTTGTTAACTGTGTTCCAGAAGAATTAAAACCCGCTTTTAGAGATTTATTAAGAAAAGTTAAGTATTTTGATAAATCTATAAATGGTCAAACCTCTGTTATTGTTAGAAAAAATGAAAAAATGGAAACAGATATTTTTAAATAATTTTATTTGCTTTCCAGCTTCGTTATTGTTATAATAAACCTATCTTAATTAATCAGGTAAAAGACTATGAATGGACGTATTGATATTCAAATTCCAAAAAATATCACTCCTTTTTTAGACGCTGCATTTACTTTTGTAGCACTACAATCAACTATTAATTCAAAATATTCTTCTGGATTTGATAAGTTTGAATTTAAAAAACGTTTTTCATCTTCTATTAAAGAGGGTATTGATTTTAAATTTCAAGCTAATGAAGATGAATTAAGACTTATCTTTGATTTAACACGCTCTCTTATGAACAATCCACAATTTATGACAGCAAAAGAGCGTCAAGATAACAATTTAATTGATTTTTCTGATTATATTGATAATCAAGTTAAACATTACAAAATGCTTTATATTAACTCGCATTTTTAATATTGAATTTCTGGATTTTTTTTTATGAATAAGAATTTTAAAGTCGGTTTGTTTGGCACTTGTGGTAGTTCAACTTGGCGTAAAGACTTTATTGAAACATATAAAGAACTTGGTATTGATTATTTTAATCCACAATTAGGTGAGGGCGAATGGACTCCTGAATGTGCTGATATTGAAAATCAACATTTTAAAACTGATGAAATTATTTTATTCCCTGTTACTAATGAAACTACTGGTCTTGGATCATTAGCAGAAGTTGGATTCTCTATTGCTGAAACCCTAAGAAATCTAAATGAACGTTATTTAGTAGTTTATATAGCTCCTGATTGTATTGATTCAAAAGCTGATGCTAATGAAATTAAAACTTCAATCAGAACACGTAAATTAGTATCTTCAAAAGTTGAACTTGAAGCTGATATTAATGAAAAAGTGTTTATCGTTAATTCATTAGAAGAAATGAAGTCTCTTTCAATTGAAATTGCTAAATATATTAAAGAAGATTCATTTTCTAAAACACAAAAATTTTTTAAGGGTGATTAAATGACTTATAAGTTAAATTCATTAGAAAAAAACTCTATTATTAATCTCTTTGATTTTGATTATGACGATTTCTTTTTCTCTGAAAATTGTGATCGGAAAGAACTTATTGAAGCTCTATGTTATTTTTTATCTTTTTTTTCAAATCAAAAAGGTATTGAAAATATTCAATCTATTTATTATTTAATACAAGATTCAGTTAGTCCTGGTAAAGAAAAACAATTTTTTAAAAACTTTATTCTTGTTAATGAAATTTTAATAAATAAGTACAATTTTTTATTTCTTAAATCTATTCAAAAATATTTAGATACTATGTCAAAACTTGAAGCTGATAGAAATCAATATACTTCTTCTACTTGTGAAGAATGTTATGGTGATGGAGAAGTATTTTGCAATGAAGAAAAAGACTACATTATTTGTATGGAATGTGGGGGTTGTGGCGAAATACAAGTATATAATTTTAATTGGGATGTTTTATATGAAAAGGATATTGATACAATAAAACATATTGAACTTAATTTTAAAAAGAATATTAAAAATATTATCAATTCTGTTGTACAAATAGTTTTAGAAGAAAATTTGCATCCTAATATTGGTGACGTTTATAAGCATTATAAAACTACAAATAATTTAAAAGACTTTTGATTTTAATTTTAATTATTGATATAATTAGTTTATCGAATAATTTTACCAAAAATGAGCAAGAAATCCTAGCCCAATTAGGGCGGTGATAAGTCAGAAAAGGAAACGTTATGAACAGTTTTTTATTAAAAATACTTCTTTCTATTAAAAATATGTTTCTTTCAGAAGATAGGAAGCGATTTTTAAAAAATAAAGATATTGATTTAAATCTGAATCAAGTATGGACTCTACCTTTTGATGTCGCTGATAAGTATTGTGAACCTGTTATTATTTCAATTAAAGCAATTAACAAAACCAATAATACAGTGACTTATACTACTAATTATTTAAAAGGTGATACCCTAGAATGCTCTATTGATGAGTTTAAAACAGATCATGAGTTACAAAAATAAAATATTAAAATTAAAGCTACTTTGGTAGCTTTTTTTTGATTTATTGATTATTATTTGTTATAATTAATCATTATTTTTAATCCAGAGATTTTTTTATGGAAGATATTTCAAAACGCATTGATTCTTTAATGAAAAACAACCCTTTTTATTGTAAATACTTTAAAAAGATTTCTTCCCTTGATGTTAACAAAAACATCTCTTTTGTTACCGTTAAAGAAACATTTCATAAAATTATAAAATATAAAGATATCTTAAAATCAGAAAGCTTTGATGTGTTTTCTTATACTGATATTGAATATTTAAATGATGATATTGTTAAAGTTATTCAAAATAGTCAAAAAAAATCATTTACTCATTCTTTTTTATCTAAAAAATACCATAAATTAATTACTGATAATGTTTATAATATTTTTGGTGAATTAAAACAACTTGGAATTTCAAGAGAAACCATACAAGAGCAATTTATTGATTCTGTTGCTGCTTATAAAACTTCAGAAAAGTTTGAAGAAGGGGCGTTAAATTTTCTTGAAAGTGTTATTAATAGGGATATTATTAGTATTAAAAATAAAGCAAAAGATTTTAATACACAAATTCTTTATGAAAATCATGAGAAAAATATTCTTATTTTAAGAATTCTTGATTATAAAGCTTCCAAAAATCTTGGTAATAGTCGCTGGTGTATTTCTTATAACTCTAATTTTTGGCATAACTATGTCGGTAATCAAACAGGATATAATTTCTTTGCTGGTAATAAGCAACTCTTTTTTTATGATTTTAATTTACCTTCTACTGATCGTAATTCTTTTATTGGAATTACATTAAATAAGAATAATAATCTTAAATATGCTTATGATAAAACTAATTCAAGTGCAAAAAAATATATTGAAAATTCTTTTGTTAAAAATTTAATTGAAAATATTGAATATGTTAATGTAAAAGATACTATTGATTTTATTTTAAAATCAAGAATGTCTTTTACTAAAAAAGTAGAATTTATTCTTGAAACACTACCCAATCACCTAGTTAGCTTTATTAAAGAATATGAATATCTTTATAATAAAAACTTTATTAAATCAAATACAAGCATTAATACAAGTGCTTTCTTAGATAATATTAATAAAATTAATATTAATGAATTTATTGAAAATAATTTAAAAGATGAAGATGACTTTAAAATACTTTGCAAAGTTTTTAAAAAAGATATGTTGGATTTTTATTTTATTTTATTATCTTCAAATTCTCATAGCTTATCATTTATTGATACTGTAAGTAATATTATTGAAAAGGATGGGTTTATTAAAAGTATTATTGAAAATAAGAAACTTCATAGATTTTATCCTAAAAACTTTTCTTATGAACAATTAGTTAATTTGATTATTAATATTGACTTATTAATTAATGAAAATATTTTAGATAAAAGTGAATTTATCTTTTTTGATAAAAAATTTAAATTTGCTGGCTTAGATATTAAAACTGAATACTTATCTAAAAAATATATTGACAATAATAAAAATATTAATCATTCTGTTGACAATTATTTTTATTTTATTAAAACTGCTTATGAAAGAGATAATGATTTTTGGATTAATATTTTATTACAAGATTTAATTAATAACGATAAATCTTATGATCCTCTTAATAAATCAGGATTTGTTAATTTACTTGTTCAAGAAAAAAATTCTGAACTATATAAGAAATGTATGTTTTATTTTCCTAATAGTGATTATTCATTAATTATCAATAATTTTTCAAATAGTAACAAAGTTGAAAAAGAAGATATTATTGATTTAATTGACTATTGTTTTGAAAATAACATTAATATTGGTGAATTTGACTATATTAACTTTATTCAAAAACATATTTCTTGTTCTAAAGAAATTATTTCTTTTATTGATAAATACAATGTTGATTATTCTTTTAATTCTTATAAAGAATCAAAATTATTTTTAGATGTCTTTATCCAACATCCTGAATGTTTTAAAGATAAAAATATTAATTTAAACATTAATTATAAAAATATGGCTAAACATATTAATAATTTAGAAGAATCTATTTTTGATAAACTTTTAAATTTAAATTTAATTAATATTAATTTAGATTTTATTAATTTATTAAATAATCAAGATTATAAAAAGAAACTTTTAAAATTTATTAACCCTGAAACTATGCAATCTGATTTTGATAAATTTTTAATAAGCCAAAATCAAAATAACTTTTTAAAGGAATATTTTTTTAATTTAGATAAAAATGTACTTGAAAAATTATTTGCTGCTTCTAAATATAAAAATTTATCATTTTTATTAGATAAAATTATTGAAAAATAAACCTTATTATTTTATAATAGCTCTTTACTTTTGAGCTTTTGGAGTAGTTTATGAAAATCTTTATTTTAACTTTATTCACATTATTATCTTTTAATAGCTTTGCTGGTAATGATATTGATTATAAAAGAGTTTTAAATAAAGCAAGTTATGAAAACTGTCGTATTTCTGTAAGAAATGGAAAAATCACAACTCGTAACTGTAAAGCAGAAGATAAAAAAAATGATGTAGTTCGTGAAGCTGAATGGGAAATAGAAAGAGCAGTTAATCGTAAAATTGACAAAACATTAGATAAAATCTTTAAATGGTAACTTTATTAATAATTAAATAAAAAGAGCAGAATATTCTGCTCTTTTTTATTTTTATTCCTTTTATATTAATCAACTAAACAACAAACAAGATTATCTGGATTATTAGAACATAGAGGGGGTTCTAAATCTTCGGGTGTTCCATTTCTCATATTATTTATTTTAGAACAAGCTCTTTTTGCAAGCGCATCATTTCCAAGATTTTTTTGAACATATCCATTTTTAGTATCGTAATTCCAATTAACATCAAGTGCTTTCTCTTTTAAATAACCTTCGTCTACAAGTGGCTGAAAAACTGGCATTCCAGTAGGATTAGTATCAGGATTATAATCTCCAAGTACCACTTTTCCTTTCTCGGCTTTGTAAATTTGTAGAGCACTATCTATATTATTCATTTTATTAATTGTTTCTGTTGCGAGGATTTCTGGTTTTCTATCCTCCACCGTGCTACCTATCCAATAAGTAAATGCTACAACTATTGATGCTGTAAATAAAATTGCTATTATTCTTATTACTAACTGATTCATTGTTTTAGATCTCTTTTATTATAGTTTATAAGATATAATTAAATTGAAAAAAGTCAAGGCGAGTTTATATAAAATAAAATATTACAAATTTTATTTTTTCCTTTAAATATTTAGAATTTTTTATGTTTTATTTATAACATTTTTTTATATAATTATACTAACCTATTCCAAAACTGTTTTGAATTGCATTCATTATTGGTAATGATGTATATAAAAATAAAATTATTGCGGCAAGAGATAAATAAATAATAGTAAACCAGTAAAAAAAGTTTTTTATATTTTCTAATGACTTAATATATTCTGATTTATTTGTATTTGATAATTCTTTTAATATTTTTGCAACATTTTTATTATCACTTGAAGCTTCTAATGATGCTTTTTGAATGTCATTAAATGTTGTTAATGCTGTTGCCCAATTTCTACCATTTTCTAATTCCACTATTGAATTTTCAAAGTCTTTCTTTAACAGCCCTTTTTCCATATTATTTGCTGTTATTTCTAATGATTCTCTATATGATACACCTTTCTCTATTAGTTTACTTAATTGATAAATTGAAATAAAATTCATTTTAGATAATATTAGATTACTATATAAAGGAATCTTTCTTATTACTTTGTCTGCTTTATGAGGATTTATTTTTCTTCCAACATTTTTTGTAAAATACAATACTGATAATATACACAAGAAAAATAAAATACTTATATTTACAATATTTGTAAATGTATGCACAGGAGTTAAATCAAAATTATTAACTAAGTGGGCTATGTCTTTTTCATAAACATAAGGAACAAACCAGTATTTACAAGCAATTATAGCGAAACAAGCTATTAAAAAACCTATAACGTGAAAAAATATACCTTGCTTTGAATCTTTTTCTAATTCACTCATTTCCTTTTCAAAAATTGCGGCTTCTTTTAATGCACTTCCAAGATTACCACTTGAAGCACCTGATTTTATCATTGCAACTGTTGTTTTTGGAAAATCATCTTCTCCCATATAACCTATTGCATCTTGTGGTTCTATTCCCATTTCTATTTTTTGTTTTAATGAATTAGATACCCTTTTTATATTACCACCAAAATTTGTTGATATTAATTCTAAAGCCTTTATTAAAGGTACTGCTGATATATAAAGTGTTGATAATGTATTTAAAAAGGTAATTCTTTCTTCTGGTGTTAATCCTCTTTTTAATAAAAAATCAATTATATTATTATTTGTTTTTTTCAAACTAATCAATTCATCAGATATTTCTAAAATTAAAATTTCAGCTTCTTCTTCTGTTTTTGCTTCAAATTTTATTTTCTTTTTTTCATTGTCTTTTCTAACGATTGCTTCATATGTATTCATATTTAGAATTCCTCACCATTTTTTTCAAATACTGATTTAATTGATTCTCCAAATACATTTAACAATTCTTCTTTAGTTGTTAATCCTTTTTTATATTTATTATAAGCGTCTTCTTCTTTTGTTTCCCACCAAATATCTATATCAGTATCAAGAAATTCTTTTACTTCTTTTTCATTTCCTAAATATACTATTTCATTTACAACTGTTCTACCTATATAACCAACACCCGCACAATCTTTACAACCAGAACCATTACAACTTTTACAAGGCACTCTTACTAATGATTGAATCATTACACAACGTAATATATCAACAAGTTCTGTTTTATTTATACCTAAATCTCTTAATCGGCTTATAATACCTCTTAAATGACCTGTATGGATTGTCGCAACCACCATATGACCTGTTTCGGCTGCTTTTATCATTGTTCTTGCTGTTTCTTCGTCACGAACCTCACCCAAAATAATAATATCAGGATCACCACGTAAACAAGATTTCATTGCTCTTGGAAAATCCATTCCAGTATTATAGTTAACTGTTATTTGAGCAACGTTTGGAATATCAAATTCAACTGGATCTTCTATTGTAAATATTTTCTTTTTAAATCTATCTATTTCTCTTATAGAAGAATTTAATGTTGTTGTTTTACCTGAACCTGTTTCACCACCTATAATACATAAACCAAATTTATTAGATAAACCCTTTCTCCATTCTTCTACGTGACTTATACCTAATGCATCAAGATTTGTTTCAACTTGGTCTGGATCTAATATACGAAGCACCACAGATTCTCTCTTATGTGAAGACGGTACTGATAAAACCCTTAATTCTATTTTTTTACCATTATATTCAATTTGGAATTGTCCATCTTGATCTATTCTTTTCTCTGCTATATCTATTCCACATTTACTTTTTATTATTGCGACTATTTTATTATGCTCTGCTATGTCACCAAAATGAATAGGCTGTAACATACCTAAATAACGTAAATTTACAGTATACCCCTTTTCAGCAGGATCTATATGTATATCAGAAGCACCTTTTCTAATTGCGTCTCTAATTATTTTTTCAATTATATTATCATCATAATTAATTGCTTTTTTAACTTTACCTAAATAATTTCTTAATTTACTTACATTAGAAGGTATAAAATAAAAATCTCTTAAAGGAAAATACTTTTGTAACTCTCTTTGAGCTATTAATTCAGATCCTGTTGTGGATAAAAATACTGTTTTTCTTGTTACTGCACATATCATTATTTTGTGGTTATATAATATTTCATAAGGAATACTTGGCTCTATAAACATTTCATCCATTAACTCTTTTGGTTCATTTTTCAATATTATATCTGTTATCGCATCTTGCTTAACAAAACCATTTCTAATAATTAAATCCTTAAAAGAATCTTTTGTATTTTCTATTTCTCTCAATGTTATCTCAAGTGCTTCTGCACTCATTAAATTATTATTAATAACGTGATTATAAACTGTTTTATCTATACCTCTTAATGATTTAACTATTCCATGATTTTCAAATTTTATTTTATCAACTTCTTTCATTTTTATTCCCTATTAAAAACAATTTAAATTTAATTTGTTAAAGTAATCTCTTACATTAAAACTTAATGATTCATCTTCTGTTGTGGATACCTGATTTACACCATCATAACTATCATCAACAAAATTTAAAGTTATAGAAGAACTATATGAAGTTCCTGCGGCACAATTTGAAGCATAAACATTATTGTTATCACCTATTAATTGAGCAGCTTCTTTATCATAAATGCCAACCCCTATATTATTACCACTTGTACCTATACTGGAATCATCTAAATTTAAAATACTACCTTCAAGTAGATATATACCATAATTACTTCCAAATGCCATAGAAACAGAAGAATTTTTAATTAATGTTTTGCCATAACTTAATATAAATGAATTTCCTCTTTCTAAATCTATATTTGAATTTCTTACATTAATAGTACTTAAACCATCAGCTACTATTGCATTATTCATTAATGCACCTGTTGTTAATATATTTATATTTGAATTATTAAATTTTAATTCACTATCTACCAATTCAAATATATCAGTAACTCCATTAATTGTTATATTTGTTATTGTTCCTTTGTAAGTTGATAATTCACTATTATTTAAAAATATATTTGTTCCACTATTTATGTTAAATAATTCATTATTCCCAATAAAATGAATTTCTGAATTAAAGGCTTCTATACTATAAGAATGAGCACTATCAAAATTATTTAATTCTGTATTTTTTAAATATAATTCACTATTGTTTAATTCTATATTAGCTAATCTAGAATTATTTGAAGTTACCTTTGAATTATTGAATATTAGTTTTAAATTTCCATTAATTGATATATTTTCTAAATTAACATTTACATTATTAAATTCTAAGGTACTTCCAGAGTTTTCACCTTGTATTATGGAGTAATTTAAATCACTATTTCCTTTTATATATAAATCTTTTTTATTTATTTCATCATTAGTATAAATAAAAGAGTTATTAAACAAAAATGTTTCATTTTCTTTTAATACAAATACTGATTTTAATGGAATACTTGAAGACCAATTTGATAAATTATTACTTAATCCATATTGACCTTCTGTTGATATACTAATATTTTCTATTTTTGATTTATTAATATCACTCAATAATATTTCATTTTTATCTACAACTTCTACAAAACCTGCTTCACTTCTAAAATGACCATCAGAATAAGTTATTGAATCACACGTTGCTAAATTATTTTCATTCTTAGGAGAAATTATAATTGCTAATATATTATCAAATGGTGAAGATTCAGAACCTTCTACGTAATCTTTATTATTTGTTTTATTATTATTTATAGTTTCTACATTATATGTTGTAGTATCTGAATTTAATACTGTATTATTAACTGACAAAGGTTCTATTTCAGAATACGGGCAATATATATATGGATTTCCATATACATTATTTCTTTCAAATGTTATCCAATTAGGTAACTCATGATAATCATTTCCATTTGTACCATAGGGTACTATCATTTTATTGTTTACATACAAAATATTATTTTTTATTATATTTTTTATATTTTCAATATTTACTATATCATTTTGTGTATTTACATTAGCTATTAACTGCGAAAAATAAAGCGTTGATGTCACTAATGTTGTACCAATAAATCCTATAAATACAATTAAAAATATAAATACCTTTATCATTTTTTATTACCTTTTTCTTATTATATTTTAGAATACTCTAAAAACAAAAAAAGGCAAACCTCAGTTTACCTTTTTTTTATTTCATAAATAAATTATAAAATATTACTCTACTGTGAATAGTAGCTCATATTCACCAGAAGCAGCAGCAGTTTCTACACAGTGTAGACGAGAACCAGTCATGTCAGTTGCTCTATCTGAAGCAGCAACTTGTACATTGTAACCAGCAGCAAGAGGACCGTCATCCAATTCTACAACAGCTTTACATACGTCTTCTGTAATGTCACTACCAGTTGCAACAAGATATACTTTACCAGCATCTGATTCAAGTGAGTAAACACCTTGTGGAGCAACAGGAGACTGAGTTAGATAACCTAAGTCTACAAGACCGTCATTATTAGTACCGTCAACCATAGTAGTTGCGAAATCTTGATCATAAGCTGATTCAGAACGTTCAGTTTTGTAAATTCTCATTGAAGCTTCAATTGCAGAACCGTCAGTTGCGAATTGTTGTGCTTTAATGTCTGCCGATCTTTCAGAAAACTGAGGACCGATAAGTACTAGTGATAATACAGTTGCGAAACCGCCTAGAATTACTGCGATAATTAGTGGGATTAATTGATTCATTATATGATCTCCTTGTTATTTTTTAATCTTCCGTTAATTTTTAAAAAAACCTTTTTTTATATTATATTATGGCTTTTTTGTATATTTATAACTTTACATATAAAAATAATTAGTCAATACTTTTATATAAAAAAAATAAATTTTATTTTATATAAAATGTAGCACTCACCTGACTTCCAGATGAAATAGTCGGTTTTTCAAGGAAATTTGTTGTTGCACCACAATTTGTATTATAGTAAAAAGAATTTACTGGATAGTTATTTTTTATATTATCTAATGCATTTATTATATTTTCACTAAAAACTTCACCTGACAAACAAAAATAATTTCCGTTTTCATTTGAATTATAACTCCAAGACATATTTTTGAAATTATTAGGTAATGCAGAATATTTTCTATATTCTTCTTGCCAATTTGAAATTGGAAGGGTTCTTTTTTCATTTAAACTATATGTGTTATAACCCTGAAGAAGTAATGCAAATCTTGTTTTTATTTCTGATTCATAATTTTTATCTACTATCTTACCTGTATTCACTAAATCATAATTACCGAAGAAAAATAATGACATCAATATTATTGCTATTAATATGGCTATTAACTCTTTCATGCTTCAACCCTTGAAATTTAATTCCTTTTAAATATATTTAATATACTTTATTTTTTAATTTTAACAATATCAAAACAAAAAAAAAGGTAAACGTTAGTTTACCTTTCTTAATAATATTATTAGTTAATAAATATTATTCTACTCTGAAAGCTAGATACTGTTCGCTAGAAGCGCTGTCAGTAAGACAAGCAAGACGAGAACCAGCCATATCAGCAGTTAAGTCACCAGTATCAGCACCAGGAGCAGAAAAAGCACCAGAAGCAGGACCATTATCTAGTTCTTCAACAGCTTCACAAACAGCAAGAGATACGTCAGCACCACGAGCAGTTAAGTAAACATCAGTACCGTCTTTAGCTGCACCACCAAGTTCAAGTTCGTAAACACCTTGTGGAGCTACTGGAACTTGTGATAAGTAACCAAGATCTACAAGACCGTCAGTGCTAGTTGCGTCAACCATAGTAGTTGCAAAATCAGTTTCAAAAGCAGATACTGCTCTTTCAGTTTTGTAAATTCTCATTGCAGCTTCGATAGAAGAACCAGCAGTTGCGAATTGTTGTGCTTTAATATCAGCAGATCTTTCAGAGAACTGAGGACCGATAAGTACTAGTGATAATACAGTAGCGAAACCACCTAAAATAACTGCGATAATTAATGGGATTAATTGATTCATTTTAAATTCCTTTTTTTGTTTAATTTATTTTTCTTTATGACTTATCAAAAAACTCCTTATGACTCGTCATTTCTCTTTATAAATTTACATATAAAAAAAATATGTCAATAGAATAATATATTTTTTTTTATATTTTTATATTATTTTTTTTTATTTTAATATATTGATTGTATTTTAAACAAAAAAAAGCACCAATATTATAATATTAGTGCTCTATTTAATCCTTTATATTATTTATTTATTTATACACACTCTTTACTAATGAAGGTTGCTTATACTGTAAAGTTTGCGTTACACCAAATATTGTGCAATCTTCGCGATCTCCTAAACAAAAAGATACTAATTCAAAATTTTGACACCTTAATATTATATTTTCAGCTTCTGTTACTAATACTACTGGATTATTTAAATCTATTAGTTTCATTTCTATTTTTCCAGCTTGATAATCTCTTGTTACACTGTATCCTTTTTCGATTGCGGTTTTTTCACAAACATTGAATGCATCTTCTTTTATTTTAACCCAATCTATTTTTTGTACTGGCTCTAAATACAATTTTATTGAAAAGTAGAAAAATATTAATCCCATTACTGTTAAAAATATTGATATCAATTTATAACTAAAAGAACTAAATTCTTTTCTATCAAAAATAGCCTTCTTTATATTATTTTGCATTTACACTTCCTTTTAAACTTTTAATATTATCACTTTCTCTTGATATAATCTGAGGTTCTGGTACTTTTACTTCATTATCTTCTTTAAACTCTTTTTGTACATACCAATTACCATCTTTATAGAATAGTGACCTTATTTTTGAATTATTTGAAGAATCTAAACTTTTTATTTTATTTATAGGAAATACATTATAATTAACATTGTTTTGATAATCTTCTTTATCATTTAATAATACAAATTTAAATAACAATGATAAAAATAATGATATTACAGATAATGAAAATATTATTGTTCCAAATGAAAACATCGCATAACCTTCTTTAAAAACAGGTTTTAATTTATTTTCTTTTGTTTTTTCTATTTTTTTACTATTTAATAATTCTTCTTCTTCTACTTCTGTATTTTTAGTTAAATAATAGCAACTTATATTTTCTAAGTTTTTTTCAACCTGTACTATATTTTCTTTTGTTTTTAATAACACAAAGCTTTCTTCATTTAATTTTTCTAAAATTAAATTTAAATAAGATATTCCTTCTCCTTCTTCTTGTACTTCATAAATGAAACCATCAGGTAGAAGTTTATTGTTTTTTATTTTTTCAATTTTTATATAAGAATTTCTTCTTGAAGAAAAATTATCTTTCACATAATTAATAGCAAGTTTTTCGGCTGCTTCATAATCACTTTTCTCAGTTCCTTTCTCGAAACCTATAAATAACCTTTTTGGATATTTTATTATTTCTTCTTCTTTATGTTCATTTAAACTAACTGGTTTCATAATTACTCCTTAGTTTCTTCTTGTTTAGGAGCTTCTTCTTTTGGAACTTTTATATTTAAAGGATCAATAACAGTTTGCTTATTCTCACTATAAATACTATCTCTTCTGAAATATTTATTTAATAATTCAATTTGCTCTATATTAGTTATGTTTTCCAAATCACTATAAATAGTTACTGTTGGTCTTAATAATATAAATAAAGCATTTTTAGACATACTTACTTCTTGTCCTGCCGTATCAAAATCATCAAGGAAATTTAAATTATTTCTACTATCTGAATTTAATTCGTAAATGATACCACCTACTAAATGTGTACTACCAGGTATTATTTCTACAACACTGTTAAATTTTTGCTCTTGTGTTTCTGGTTGTTCTACTGTTCCATTTCCGTTACCTGCATTTAACACTTTGAAACCTGTAATTGTTTTCAAATCTAATTCAATAGCTAATGTTACAGTGTTTTTATTAAAGTTAAAATATGGCACAAATTTAACATTCATACCTTCTTCTTCTGTTTTTGCAGAGAATCCAGATGCATTAAATCCTGCTTGACCTATTGCTGTTACATTAGAGTTAATGTTTGAAGTATAAGGCACTTCTCTTGTATTTTCCAGATTTAGCTCTTTACCACTAATTGTTTCTAAAAATATTGATTGAGAAGCAGTTGTTTCACCATATTGACTTAATAAATTAAATACTGCTTGAATATCTGCATCGCCTTTTTGCGCTAAAAATGAAAATTGACTACCATTTATAGCACCAACCATTTCTGAATCACTTAAATTAGAACCAAAATCATTACCATAATCAACTTCATC
>CEUY01009518.1_pt1 | contig 68735 bp, 62 predicted proteins | sample 361481 | NCBI WGS metagenome assembly CEUY01 (sample SAMEA2622737, study PRJEB7988) | marine metagenome | isolation source: saline water (ENVO:00002010), including | reverse complement strand
GCACTCGTGGGTTTGTAACTGCTGTCGAATCCAGTTCGCCCCCAAAAGGGATTGAGGATTATACAGAAACTTTAAAAATTATTGAAAAAGGAGTAAATTGTTTTAGTGATTTGTGATGATGAAAAGTACGTTAATCTGTCTACTAAAAAAAAGGACGGAAGTTTTGTTAATACGCCTGTTTGGTTTGCTCAAGATGGAGAAAAAAATGATTTTTTTATTTTTTCGGCTGGAGAAGCAGGAAAAATTAAAAGAATAAAAAATTTCTCTTCAGTAAGGGTCGCAATATGTGATGTTAGAGGTAATTTAAAAGGGGAGTGGATTTCAGCTCAAGCAGAATTAGTTAGCGAAGAAGAATCTAAGATTAAAGCTTACAAACAACTACACAAAAAGTATGGTCTTACGATCAGAGTATTTGATTTTTTCTCTAAATTATTCGGTAAGTATGAGCAAAGGCAATTAGTAAAATTTTCTATCGAAAAGTAGGATAAATTAGATTAGTCTTGGGAACAGTTTTTAATTTTTAGTCCTGGATCTTAGTTCTCTGGCCTTTTGACGATCCCAGTCTCTTGCTTTAATGGTTTGACGTTTGTCTCTGCTTTGCTTACCTGTTGCTAGTGCTATTTCACATTTGACTAGATTGTTTTTCCAAAACAGTTTAGTAGGTACGCATGTTTGTCCCTTTTGTTGAGTTGATTTAAAAACTTCTGCTAATTCTTTCTTATTAAGAAGTAATTTCCTTGATCGATATGGATCGTTTTCTTTATTGCTGTTAGCTAGGGGGTTTATATGGCATCCTATCAACCAAGCTTCACTGTCTTTTAGGAGAACATAGGCTTCAGCTATCTGAGCTTTACCCAAACGTATGCTTCGTACCTCCCAACCTTCTAGGGAAATACCGGCTTCAAATTTGTTTGTTAATTCAAAGTTAAAACGAGCCCTACGGTTTTCCGCAATGGTGTTTTCGGACTTCTTTTTCTTCTTATTCACATTTAGAGTATAAACAAAGATATAGAATAATCTCTAGTATCAATGAATATGAATAATTTAAGAGAAAGATATTTTAGTGGTAGAGCATATTTAGGTGTAAGTCCTGCTATTTTTTTATCTGCTTCTGTATGGTTTACTACAGACGAATTTGCTCTTAATTTAGGATACTTATTCCATTTATATTTATGCTGCTTACTTTTTTTTGTAAGCGGTTTTTTAGTCTCTAAAGCAAATTCAAAAGATCCATTATTTTCTTTGAGAACTTCATACTCATTTGCTTTTGGATTGAGTGTTTTAAGTGTATCTTCTATTTTATTAATAATTTTTTTAAATCCCGCCTATGGGCTAGCACTTTTATTTATTGGTTTAATGGTTTTATTATTCTCTAATTTTACTCATTTATTAATTCAAGAAGTCCCTTCTTGGTTTAAACAATTAATTAGAAAGATTAATATTATGCTCTGTATCTGTATGATAGTTATGTTAGCTTATTGGCTTAATCCATATACAAAACCTCTTTTGAGCATAATTAAATGAAATCTGAAGAAAGAAGATCTATTCACGGTACCTGGACTGGGCGTTGGACTTTCATTTTAGCTGCTGCTGGTTCGGCTGTAGGCCTTGGTAATATATGGAAATTTCCCTACATGGCAGGCGAGTATGGAGGGGGAGCTTTTGTATTGGTTTACCTAGCTTGTATTTTATTAATTGGTATTCCCATTATGATTGCCGAAATATTAATTGGTAGAAGAGGGCGAAGTAGTCCAGCAAACTCTATGTCTTATCTAGCACAGGAAGCTAATACTTTTCAACAATGGAAGATTTTAGGAATTATGGGAGCGGTAGCAGGATTACTGATTTTATCTTTCTATAGTGTAGCTGCAGGTTGGGCTATTTCGTATATTTTTGAAGGGTTTTCAGGACCTTCGGCAGAATATTATAGCCAAGAGTTTAACCATTTCCTTTCAGATGGAACCAAACTAGTTCTTTTCCATAGTGCTTTTATCTTTGTAACTGTCTTCATAGTTGCTAGAGGAGTTATTAAAGGTCTAGAAGTATGGATCAATAGGTTAATGCCTTTGTTGTTCATCATAGTTCTTCTTTTGTGTTTATATGCAACCCAAACTGGTGCCTTTCTAGAAGGAGTCTCTTATTTGTTTACTCCCGATTTTTCTAAAATCGATGCCATGGTGATCCTTGCTGCATTAGGTCAAGCTTTCTTTACTTTAAGTCTTGGTATGGGAGCGATTATGGCTTATGGGGCATATATGCCAGCTACTCAAAAAATAGGATCCACAGCTCTTTCTGTAGCTTTTCTGGATACTTTGGTGGCTATTTTGGCGGGTATTGCTATTTTTCCAATTGTTTTTGCAAATAACCTAGAACCTGCTGCGGGTCCAGGTCTGGTTTTTGTTACTCTTCCATGGGCATTTGTAAATATGCCTTTAGGACTAATCTTCGGAAAATTGTTTTTTGTACTCTTAAGTATTGCCGCACTTAGTTCCGCTATTTCGCTCTTAGAGCCTGGTGTAGCTTGGGTAGTTGAATCATTAAAAACAAATCGTTTTATTGCAGCAGCAGGATTGGGTTTTGTTGCTTGGACACTTGGTATATTAAGCGCTCTTTCTTTTAATCTGTTATCTGACTTTACCCCAATTGGGGATCGCAATTTCTTTGATTCAATGGATTTCTTGTCAAATCAGATTCTTCTGCCGTTAGGGGGTATATTCATTGCTATTTTTGTTGGTTGGGTTATGAAAAGGGAAACTGTTCTAGAGGAATTAGAACTACAGGATGGATGGGTGATAAGGGCTTGGTTTGTATTATTAAAATACTTGTCTCCTCTGTTGGTTGGAATTGTTTTTGTAGCAGCAGTATTTTTTGGAATTACTTAGATTCAATATCTTTCTCTAAAAGACCACCTTCCCATTTCATTAATTTTCCGTCCTCAAAATATAAAATTACTTTTGTTTCAGCTAAGACCATTTCCCCTTGGGATACAGAAGTGTAATAGTCCCATCTATTTGGAAAAAAAGTATCACTTATTAAAGGGGTCCCAAGAATATATTTAACTTGTGATTCTGTCATTCCTACTTCTAGCTTTTCTAACATATCATCATCAACAATATTTCCTTGATTAATAACCACTTGAAACAATGAACAGTTAGTTAAAAAAAGCAAAAGGGATAAACAAGATAAATTTTTTATTTTTTTTAGCATCGTTAGTTTTCGACTTAATCTATAATAAATTAATTAATAACTTTTACGGAGCTTATTGTGACAGATGAAACAGAATTAAAGAAGGCAGGTCTAAAAGTTACTTTACCAAGGTTAAGAATTTTGGAGCTTCTAGAGTCTAGTGATACACCCCATATGAGTGCTGAGGATATTTTTAAAAATTTAATGACTTTGGGAGAAGATGTTGGGTTAGCTACAGTATATAGAGTCTTGACTCAATTTGAGCAGGCAGGTATTTGTATAAGACATAATTTTGAAGAAGGCAGAGCAGTTTACGAACTGACCCCTACCAGCCATCATGACCATATGGTTTGTGTAGAAACTGGAGATATCATTGAATTTGAATGTGATGAAATTGAAAGGCTTCAAGAAAAAGTAGCCAAGGAAAATGGTTATGAAATAGTTGATCACAGTATGGTTATTTATGTTAAGCCTTTAAAAAAATAAGGTATTGAAGCTTTTAACTTCATCCCCATATTGCTGGAGAGGAGAATAGATTTGGGTAATCAAGATAAAGACAAGAGCAATAATAAAGAAGAGACTCTAAATGATCTTCATGAAGATGAAAACGAACAAGAATCATCAGAACAGGATTCGGAAGAAGAGACAGAAGAGTCATTGGAAGAAAAGGTATTAGAACTTAAAGACCAACTTCTAAGAGCCCATGCCGAAGTGCAGAATGTAAGAAGAGTTGCCGGCCAAGAAATAACTAAAGCCAGGCTTTACGGTGTTGAATCTTTGGCCAGAGAATTCATTACTGTGGGTGATAACATACAAAGAGCACTCGAATCTTTTGGTCAAGAAGCTGATATTAAATCTATTAAAGAAGGTCTTGAATTGACCTTAAAAAGCTTTGAAGATTCTCTAGAGACAGCAGGAATTCTGCCAATAAGCCCAAAAGGAGATCCTTTTGATCCAGAAAAACATGAAGCTATATCCGTTGTAGAAGATGAGAAGGAAGAGCCAAATACTGTGATAGAGGTCATTCAAAGGGGTTTTACCATTCAAAATAGAATTTTACGTCCAGCAAAAGTAGTAGTTACAAAGAAGGCAGATAATAAATAACTAACTTTCCTTGAAAAATCTTATCTATCCCCCATTTAGATATTAAATAAATAATTCGGAGACGAAAATATGGCAAAAGTAATAGGCATAGATTTAGGTACAACTAATTCTTGTGTTTCCGTTATGGAAGGGGACCAAGCAAAGGTTATTGAGAACTCGGAAGGAGCTAGAACTACCCCTTCTGTAGTAGCTTATGGAGAGGAGCTTACTGTGGGCGCTCCTGCAAAAAGACAAGCAGTTACAAATCCTAATAATACTCTCTATGCAATCAAAAGGCTTATTGGTAGGAAGCATAACGATGAAGTAGTTAAAAAAGATGCAAACATGGTCCCTTATAAAATAGTCCCAGCAGAAAATGGTGATGCTTGGGTAGAGGCAGACGGAAAAAACTTAGCCCCTCAACAAGTTTCAGCAGAAATTCTAAAGAAGATGAAAAAGACAGCTGAAGACTATCTGGGGCATGAAGTGAAAGAAGCTGTAATTACGGTTCCAGCTTACTTTAATGATTCTCAAAGACAAGCAACTAAAGATGCTGGAAAAATAGCCGGCCTAGATGTAAAAAGAATAATTAACGAGCCGACTGCTGCTGCTTTAGCTTATGGGTTAGATAAAGGTAAAGGTGATCAGAAGATCGCAGTATATGACCTAGGAGGAGGAACATTTGATATCTCTATTATTGAAATAGCAGAAGTAGATGGAGAGCATCAGTTCGAGGTGTTGTCTACCAATGGAGACACTTTTCTAGGTGGAGAAGATTTCGATTTGGCTGTTATAGAATATTTAACTGAAGAGTTTAAAAAGGAATCTGGAGTTGATCTCCATAATGACCCCCTGGCTCTTCAGAGACTTAAAGAAGGAGCTGAAAAAGCTAAGATAGAGTTATCTAGTAACCAGCAAACCGAAGTTAACCTACCTTACATAACAGCAGACTCTTCAGGACCAAAACACTTCGTTCATAAGTTAACAAGGGCAAAATTGGAATCCTTAGTAGAAGGCCTAGTTGAAAGAACTATAGCCCCTGTTCAAACTGCATTAAATGATGCAAGTCTTAAAGCATCAGATGTAGATGAAGTGATATTAGTTGGAGGACAAACAAGAATGCCTTTGGTGCAAGAAAAAGTTAAGACTTTCTTTGGTAAAGAATCAAGGAAAGATGTAAATCCTGATGAAGCTGTTGCAGTAGGAGCGGCAATTCAGGGAGCAGTATTGGCAGGAGATGTAACCGATGTGCTTTTATTGGATGTGACACCTCTAACTTTAGGAATAGAAACCATGGGAGGTGTAATGACTCCTTTGATTGATAAGAATACAACTATACCAACAAATAAATCTCAAATTTTTTCAACTGCTGAAGATAATCAGACTGCTGTTACAGTGCATGTTTTACAGGGCGAAAGAAAGCAAGCAACAGAGAATAAAACCTTAGGGCAGTTTAATTTAACTGATATACCAGCAGCTCCAAGAGGCATGCCTCAAATAGAGGTTACTTTTGATACTGATGCTAATGGAATTCTTAATGTCTCAGCAAAAGATAAGGCTACCGGAAAGGAACAATCTATAGAAATTAAGGCTTCAAGTGGACTGTCTGATGATGAAATAGAGCAAATGGTTAAAGACGCTGAAGTTCATGCTGAGGAAGATAAAAAGTTTGAAGCTTTAGTGCAAACTAGGAATATGGGAGAAAATTTAGTCCATAGTTGCAAGAAGACTTTAGAAGAGGCTGGTGACAAAGCTGAACCTGAAGAAAAAGAAGCGATAGAGAAAGGAATAGGTGAGTTGGAAGAAGCACTTAAAACTGATGATAAAGATCAGATTGATGAAAAAATAAAAACTTTGAGTGAAGCTTCAGCTTCTCTAGCACAAAAACTATACGAAGAACAACAAGCTAAAGATAAAGCTCAAGAGGGTGAGACTCAAGAAGAAGGAGCAACTGACACTGATGCTGTTGATGCTGACTTTGAGGAAGTTAAAGAAGAAGAGAAGTCATAATATTTCTCCTTATTTTTTAAAACTAAAGGCTCATAAATGTCTAAAAGAGACTATTACGACATTTTAGGGGTCGATCGCAGTGCTCAAGGAGATGAATTAAAAAAAGCTTACAGGAAGCTAGCGATGAAGTATCATCCGGATAGAAATCCAGATGACTCTTCAGCTTCAGAAAAATTCAAAGAAGCTACAGAAGCTTATGAAGTTTTATCAGATTCTTCTAAAAGATCAGCTTATGATCAGTTTGGGCACCAAGGAGTAGATGCTTCAGGATTTACTGGCGGAGGAAGATCAGCTACAGATGCATTTAATGATATATTTGGAGATATATTTGGAGACATTTTTGGAGGTGGAGATCCATTTTCTAGATCTAGAACTTCTAATAGAGGATCAGATCTGGAGTTTTCTTTACAAATTGATTTAGAGAATGCTGTAAAGGGAACTACAGAAAAGATAAGAATCCCAGCCTTACATAGTTGCGATAGTTGCAACGGTTCTGGAGCAGAACCTGGAACAGAACCATCCTCTTGTCCTTCTTGCCAAGGTTCCGGTCAAGTTAGGATGCAACAAGGCTTTTTTTCTATTTCTCAAACCTGTAGACAGTGTGGTGGATCTGGTAGAGTAATAACCAACCCATGCAGAGAATGTAAAGGCCAAGGAAGGGTTGAAAAAACTAAGACCTTGTCAGTTAAGATTCCTGCTGGAATAGACTCTGGAGACAGGATTAGATTATCTGGTGAAGGTGAGGCTGGACCCAGAGGAGGTAGTAGAGGAGACTTGTATGTTCAAATTAAGGTACTTTCCCATGAAGTTTTTGAAAGGGATGGACAACACTTATACTGTGAAGCTCCAATAAGTTTTGTAGATGCTGCCTTAGGTTCAGAAATAGAGATTCCTACTTTAGACGGTAAAGTTAAAATCAAGATTCCTGAAGGAACACAAACTGGAAAATTATTTAGACTAAAAGGCAAGGGAGTTAAAAAAATAAGAAGTTCGGCAGTAGGGGATCTTTTATGTAGAGTGATTGTAGAAACACCACAGAAGCTAGACTCTAAACAAAAAACGCTACTTAAAGAATTGGGATCCTCTTTAAAACAAAAGAAGAATTCACCTTTAAGCTCAGCCTGGTTTGGAAAAGTAAAGTCATTCTTTGATGGTAGTTAAAATGTCTGAAAACTTAATTAATATATTAGTTTCTGGGTCTACAGGAAAAATGGGTCAATCCTTAAGAGACACATTGTCCCAAAAGAAAAGTAAAGATGACTCTGTATTTAGGATTTTAGAGATTGTCCCGTTGAATTTTATTGAGAATAAAGAAATATGGAGCTCTTCTATAATTATAGATTTTTCGGAGCCTTCTTTTAGCATAGCAACATTAGAACAAGCCGTTATAAAAAAAATACCTATGGTTATTGGCACAACTGGATTTGATGAGGAACAAGAAAAGACAATAAAAGAAGCTGCAAAAAAAATACCTTTGATATTAGCTCCTAACACCAGCTTAGGTATAACTCTTTTAAAAGAAATGCTTTCTTCTATAAAAAATCATCTTGTTAGCCATAAAATTGAAATAATTGAAAAACATCAGAAAGATAAGAAGGACTTACCTTCAGGAACATCAAAAGATATTGCTAAATTCATAGAAAATAGCTTACTAGATAGAAAGATTTTGATAGAAAGTTTAAGAGAAGATAATTCTGCAGGAGAGCATAGTGTCTCTTTAATCAAAGATAATGAAGTCTTAACGATCTCTCATAAAGTTACAAACAGATCTGTTTACTCTGAAGGTGCTTTGTTAGCAGCAGTTTGGCTTGATAAAAAAAGGGGTTCATCTGGACTTTACCAAATGTCAGACATTTATGTCCCTTTTGAAGAAGATTAATTTGTGGTATAAAGCCACCCCTTTTTAGAGTAAATTTATTTATTTCTAGAAAATAATGTAGCACGTGTTTATTTCTATCTCTTGGGTGCTAAAGAAAAGCTCATCTTTAGTTAAGAGTAGTAAAACATGGAAGAATAACCCGAACGAATAAAATCGTTCATAGATTAGGAGAGCAAATGGCAGATCTATCAATAGAGGATATGCTCCAAGCAGGTGTCCATTTCGGACATCAAACAAAGTATTGGAACCCAAAAATGGAAAATTATATTTTTGGTGTCCGTAATAAAATTCACATAATTGATTTACAGCAAACTAAAGAGCTTTTAAAGCCTGCATTAGCCTTTGTGAAATCAGTGGCACAGAAAAATAATAAAATACTCTTTGTGGCAACCAAGAGAGCTGCTTCAAGCATTCTTAAAGAAGAAGCAGAAAGATGCAATATGCCTTATGTTAACGAAAGATGGATGGGGGGAATGTTAACTAACTACAAGACTATTAGATCTTCAATTAATAGATTAGAAGATCTTTTAAGACAGAAAGAAGAGGGCATCTTTAAAAAACTAACCAAAAAAGAAGGCTTAAAATTACAAAGAGAGATAGATAAATTACAAAGAGCTATAGGAGGCGTAAGGGATATGGGAGGTCTTCCTGATGCATTATTTGTAATTGACGTTAAAAGAGAATCTATAGCAGTTTCTGAGGCAAGCAAGATGGGAATACCAATAATTGGAGTTGTTGATTCAAACAGTAGTCCTGAGAAGGTTGATTATGTAATACCAGGAAATGATGACGCTACCAGGTCAATTATACTATTTTCTAGAGCAGTTTCTGATGCTTGCTTAGCAGGATCAAAGTTAGCAACCGGATTAAAAACAAATGTAGATTCTGAAGGTCCAAAGATTATTAAGAAAGAAGAAGATAATAAAGAAGAAAAGGATAAGAAAAAAAGTAAAAAGAACGATAAGGAAAACTCAGAAATAGAAGAATCCTCAAAGCAAGAAAAAAATAAGAATGAGACTGTATCTAAAGAGAAATCTGACATTGATCAAGAAGAAAAAGAGAAATCTAAAGACCAAGAAAAATAAGGAATTAATATGACAAATATCTCAGCATCCCTAGTAAAAGAACTTAGAGAGAGAACAGGTATGGGAATGATGGATTGCAAACAGGCGCTTTTAAAAGTGGAAGGAAATATCGAGTTAGCAATTGAAGAATTAAGGAAATCTAGCGGAATTAAAGCAGAAAAGAAAGCTGACAGGTCAGCTGCCGATGGAGTCATTCAGGCTATCCAAAATAACAATATAGCTTTTATGGCTGAAATAAATTGCGAGACAGATTTTGTTGCAAAGGATGATTCATTTATTAATTTTTCAGAAGAGGTTATTAAAGCTCTTTCCATAGAACCCTCTAAAAACTTGAAGGAATTGATGGAAGGAGAATTAGAAGATAAAAGAGAAAAGCTGGTTCAAAAACTCGGAGAGAATATAGTAGTAAGAAGGATTTACCGAAGTTTAGAAGAGTCAAGCAATACTGGGGTCTATTTACATTCTAATAAGAAAATAGCTTGTGTAGTCTGCTTGGAAGGAGGAAATAAAGATATAGCTAAGGAAATAGCTATGCATGCGGCAGCAACCAGTCCAAGTGCCATTACACCTGAGGACATACCCAAAGAGCTTATTGAAAAGGAAAGAGAGATATTTGTAGCTCAATCTTCTGAAACTAATAAACCCCAGGAAATCATAAATAAAATGGTTGAAGGAAAAATAAAAAAATTTATTAATGAGGTTAGCCTTTCTGAGCAACAGTTTGTAAAAGATCCGGATAAAAAAATTAGAGATATTTTAAGCAAAAATGACTCTAAGGTATTAGAATTCAGAAGGTTTGAAGTCGGTGAAGGAATTGAGATAGATCAAACAGATTTTGCAACTGAAGTAATGTCTCAATTAAATAAATCATAGAAGTATGCTGAATGAAATTATAGAAGATACCAAAAAAGGAATGGAGAAAAGCTTAAATTCCCTTGATATTGCCTTTAAAAAAATAAGAACAGGTAGAGCAAGTCCTGCACTTTTAGATGAAATAAAGGTAGATTATTATGGAACTCTTACTCCCCTTTCTCAATTAGCCAATATTTCAGTAGAGGACGCAAAGACCTTAGCAATTATTCCTTGGGAAAAATCTATAGTACAAGACATAGAAAAAACTATCATGGAATCTGATTTAGGAATTAATCCTGCAACTTCTGGAGATACGATTAGAGTCATTCTTCCTGACTTAACTGAAGAAACTAGAAAAGAATTTATTAAAAAAGCTAAATCAGATGCTGAAAATACCAAGGTATCTATAAGAAATGTCAGAAGGGAAGGAAATTCTCAATTAAAAGAATTTTTAAAAGAAAAAGAAATCTCAGAAGATGAAGAAAGGCAAGGCGAAGAAGAGATACAAAAACTTACTGACATTTATGTAAATAAAGTAGATGAGATCTTGTCATTTAAGGAAAAAGATCTACTAGATTTTTAATCTTTTATCTAGTTTTCATGGTCCAAAATTCTCCTTCAAAATCACTTCCATCGCATGTTGCTATTATTATGGATGGTAACAATAGATGGGCTAAATTAAGAAAACTCCCAGGGGTCTCGGGACATAAACAAGGGGTAGAAAGAGCACGAGAAGCTGTAGAATTTGCTGTAGAGAAAAAACTAAAAACACTTACCCTCTTCGCTTTTAGTAGTGAAAACTGGGAAAGGTCGGATGAAGAAGTGAACTTATTGATGCAGCTTCTTGCTCAAGCATTAGAAGAACAAGTACCAAATCTTATAGAAAATAAAGTTCAATTATCTTTTATAGGCGATTTAAATAGATTTGATTCCAATCTACTAGTTAGAATACAAGAAGCAGAGAAATTAACACTTTGTAAAAAGAACAAAAACTTAGATCTAGTAATAGCCGCTAGTTATGGAGGCAGATGGGATATAGTGCAGGCTATTAAGAAGATAACTGAATTAAAAGAAGAAACTGAAATAGATGAAGATTTAGTTAACTCTTTTACCTCTTTGTCTAACTTTTCAGACCCAGATTTATGTATTAGAACAGGAGGAGAATACAGAGTTAGTAACTTTTTACTTTGGCATTTAGCATATTCAGAGCTCTATTTTAGTGATTTATTATGGCCAGATTTTGATAGTTTCAATTTCGAAAAGGCTTTAATTGAATATGCTAATCGTAAGAGGACATTTGGAAATAAATCAAACTTTGAAACTTAAATATGATAAGAACTAGAATAATAACAGGCTTGATAATCGCTTTAGTGATTATTGGTTCCATATTATTACTTCCTTTTCATGCTTTAACTTTGCTGATAAGTTTTATCGTTAGTTTATCAACGTGGGAATTTATTAGATTAAGGTTCTCTTCAGAAATTGCTGTACTAATAGCGTTAATCTTATTCTTCTCTTTTATTTACTTAAGCTTTGGAATAACATTTAAATTTATTCTTATTTCCTTAGGACTTCTAACATGGGTAATTCTTTTTTTCCAAATCTTAGCCTTTCCTCATAATAAGAGTTTCTTACAAAATAAATATATTTGGTTGATTTCTACTTTTCTTACCCACATCCCTTTCTGGACATCTATTTTCCTAATAGTTAGTTATGAAAGTAATTTTTTAGAAGGGTTGGGTTTAAATATTTCTAATAGATCAGCAATTCTTTTATTAATTAGTATTAGCGCTATCACGGATACACTAGCTTATTTTGGAGGAAAGAAGTATGGAAAGAGAAAGTTCTTATCAAACATTAGTCCAAAAAAAACACTCGAAGGTTTTTTTATTGCCTTAGTTGGCACAACTATTATTTTTACATTCTTTTTTGCACTATTTGCAGAGCTTGGAAACCTAAAGCCTATAATTTTAGTTTTTATAGTTTCGCTTTTTTCGGTTCTAGGGGACGCTTCAGCAAGTTTATTTAAAAGAGCATCAGGAGTAAAAGACTCTTCAAATTTAATTCCTGGACATGGAGGAATTCTTGATCGTATAGATAGTCATTTAGCTGCTGCCCCAGCATTTGTAATTCTTGTTTTTCTTATGGATGGGTCGTAATGAAGAATTTAGCTATTCTGGGTTCTACAGGATCGATTGGTTCTTCTACATTGAGTGTATTGAAGAACAACCATGAAGTATTTAACGTTTCTTTATTAAGTGCAAAATCAAATTGGGAGAAGATTTTCAACCAGTGTAAGGTTTTTAAACCAAAATACGTGCATTTGGAAGACCAAGAGTCTTCAAAAAAACTTAAAGAGAAGTTGTACCAAGAAAATTTAAGTACTTCACTAATTGATAAGAAAGACTTTCTTAAATTAATCTCTTCTAATGAAGTAGATGTTGTTGTTGCTGGAATAGTAGGAATAGCCGGATTAAAAAGTATTTATAAGGCCCTAACTTCAGGAAAGAGACTTCTTTTAGCAAATAAAGAAGCATATGTAGTAGCAGGAGAGATATTAAATAAAGTTGCAAAGAAGTCTAAAGCAGATATTTTCCCAATTGATAGTGAGCACAGTGCTATTCATCAGTGTCTTTCTGGAGTAAGCGGCTCCAGTAGTAGTTTAAAAAAGGTAATTCTCACCGGTTCTGGTGGACCTTTTTTAAAAAAGAATGTAAACGACTTTCCAAAAATTACACCAGAAGAGGCAATTGCTCATCCAGTATGGTCTATGGGAAAGAAGATTTCTGTTGATTCCTCAACAATGATGAATAAAGGCCTGGAAGTAATAGAAGCTAAATGGCTATTTGATTTAAATTCAGAACAGATAGATATAATTATCCATCCTGAAGGAATAGTTCATTCTTTAGTTGAATTTACTGATAATTCAATAATTGCTCAGTTATCTTTACCAGATATGAAAATTCCTATTGCCTATGGCCTGGGCTTTCCTGACAGAATAGAATCCTTTTCAGAGAGTCTAAATTTAGAAAAAATTTCTCAATTAAATTTTATAAAGCCTGATGATCAAAAGTTTCCTAGTTTAAACCTAGCAAGACAAGCTCTTTCTGCGGGAGGTACTTCAACTACTTTGCTGAATGCTGCTAATGAAATGGCTGTAGAGGCTTTTTTGAATAAAGTAATAGACTTTACTCAAATAATGGAAATTATTGCACTTGTAATGGATACAATTGAGATAAAGACTGTCAAAGAAATAGAAGGTATTTATGAAGCAGATATTTTAGCAAGGGAATTAGCCAAGAAAAAAATAAACTTTTTAAAAAATTAACATGTCAGAAATCATTTTCATTTTAGTGTCATTTACATTGCTTATATTAGTAATAGTAGGCATTCATGAGCTAGGTCATTTTTTAGCTGCTAGGTGGTTTAATGTCCAGGTTATTAGATTCAAAATAGGATTTGGGAAGACTCTCCTTAAAAGGTTTGATAAAAGAGGAACAGAGTTTTCTATAGGAATCCTCCCTTTAGGAGGCTATGTTCAGATGCAGGGCGAAGATCACCCCTTGCAAGGCGAAGAAGACCTAGAAGATAAGATAAAAGGTATCTCTTATTTGGAAACCTCTTTGGGTGCTAGGGCAATTATTACTTCTGCAGGACCAATAGCAAACTTCTTTTTAGCAGTAATTTGTTATTTTTTAATCTTTATGATCGGAGTTAAAGATATCATTCCTTTGGTAGGAGACGTATCTGAAGGAAGTTTGGCACAGCAAGCAGGTTTGAGTGCTGGGGACAAGATTATGGCAATTGACAATAGGAAGGTTCTTGGTTTAAAAGATCTTAATACTATTCTTAGTTCAAGAATTGGGGATACAGGAGAAGTCCTAATAGAATTTAAAAAACCTAATTCTAATTTAAAATATTTAGAAACTGTAAGAATAGTTAATTGGCTTAGTTCTGAAATAGACCAAAGTCCAATGGCAGCTTTTGGGATTAAACCATTTATACCTCCTTTAATTGCTTATATACAAAAGGATAGCCCAGCTGAAAGAGCTGGATTAATCAAAGGAGATGTCATTTTATCTGTAGGCGATAAAAAGGTTTCAACTTGGTATCAATTAGTAGAACAAATTTCTTCAATGCCGGATAGGGAAGCATATTTAAGAATTGAAAGGAAAAAAGAGTTAATAGAAGTTTTTGTTTCGATAGGCTCGACTGTTGATCAACAAGGCATTAGTAAAGGAAGATTGGGTATAGGAATGATATCTAGTAATAGTGAAATGCCAGAAGAGTTTTTATTAGTAACAAAAAAAGGACCTATTAAAGCTCTGCTTTTGGGCATTAAAGAAACCTACAATTTTACTATTCTTATTCTAGATTCAATTGGAAAGATGATTACAGGCTCAATATCTTCTGAAAATATTGGTGGTCCAATACAGATAGCAACTATATCAGGGGCAGCTGCTAAGGCTGGCTTAGTTTCTTTTATAAGCATAATGGCTCTTTTAAGTATAAACTTGGGCCTAGTTAACTTGCTTCCCATTCCAATTTTAGATGGAGGGCAATTAGTTTTAATAGCAGCAGAGAAGATAAAAGGATCAGAGCTTTCTGAAAAGTTTATAGAATTTGCATATAAAGTAGGTCTTCTGCTTGTTATGGGGCTGATGTTTTTTGCAGTTTTTAATGATATTACAAGAATGGTTTAATGAGTAAATATTCTTTCACCCTTAGCCCCTTGCTTTATCTTGCAACTATTTTGTTTCTTCATAGTCCTTTTTCTTATAGTAATGAAGACACTTGGGTGGTTAATGATATTAGAATTAGTGGATTACAAAGAGTTTCTGCGGGAAGTGTTTTTGCTGAAATGCCTGTATCCGTTGGGGATAGCGTAGATACATATAGTCTTCAAATTGTAGCTAAAACTTTATTTAAGACAGGTCAATTTGATGATATCCAGCTTGGTAGAGATGGAAATATATTAATAATTAGTCTGGTTGAAAGACCTTCAATATCAAATATAGAGATTGATGGAAATAAAGCTTTAAAGACTGAAGACCTTATGAAAGGTCTTAAAGGAGCAGGTCTTTCAGAAGGTCAAGTTTTTAAAAGATCTGTTTTAAGTGGTTTAGCTTTAGAAATCCAAAGACAGTATACGGCGCAAGGTAGGTATGGAGCTCTAGTAGATATTCAAACAAATTCAAAGCCAAGAAATAGAGTCGAGTTAGAAATAGAGATAGAAGAGGGTGAAGTTGCTGCTATTGAATCAATTAATATAGTAGGGAATAACACTTACTCTAATAAAGAGCTTTTGAGAGATTTTGAGTTAAGTGTAGGAGGTTGGTTTTCATTTTTGAGTGGCGATAATAAATATTCAAAGGAAAAATTGAAGGGTGATATAGAAACTCTAACTTCTTTTTATAAAGACAGGGGTTATGTTGAGTTCGAAATGACCAGTTCCCAGGTAACTATTTCTCCAGACAAAAAATCAGTCTTCATTACTTTAAATATTAACGAAGGCATTTCTTATAAAGTAAATCAAATAAGTTTGACTGGCGATATTCCTGTTGATGAAGAGATTCTTCGCTCATTAATTTTAATAAAAGAAGGAGAAACTTATTCTCAGTTTCTTATAACTGAGACAGAAGAAATATTTACAAATATCTTGGGCAATGATGGATACAGTTTTGCTGAAGTTAATGGTGTGCCAGATATAAATAAAGATAAAGGTACAGTAGATTTAACTTTTTATGTTGATCCACAGCAAAGAACTTACGTAAGGAGAATTATCTTTAAAGGCAATAAAAGAACTCACGATGTAGTTCTCAGAAGAGAAATGAGACAAATGGAAGGTGCTTGGGCATCAAATGTATTAATAGAGAATTCTAAGTTAAGGCTAGAAAGGCTTGGTTTCTTTAAGGAAGTTGAATCTGAAACACTTCCTGTAGCCGGAGTTAATGATCAAGTAGATGTAGAGTTTTCCGTAGAGGAAGAAGTTTCTGGAAGCATAGGAGGAAGTTTTGGTTATTCCTCTTGGGGTCTAATGTTAGGTCTTAATTATTCAGAAAATAATGCTTTTGGGACCGGAAAAAGAGTTGGAGTAGGAATTAATGATAGCTCTTGGAGAAAAAGCTATTTCTTTGATTATGGAGATCCTTATTACACTATTGATGGAGTTAGCAGAGGTTATAGCATTTTCTATAATGAGTCAGACTATGGGCAATACAATGTTGCTAGTTACACTTCTGATTCCTATGGAACGGGAATCCAATTTGGATTGCCCATAAGTGATATTGAAAGAGTAGGTTTAAATCTGAGATATGAGAATACTGAAATAGATGTTGGCGCTATGTCAGCCTCTCAAATTATCTCTTTTACATCTTCAGAAGGTACAAAATTTGAAGCCTTGAAGAGCCAATTTATTTGGTCTAGAGTTACTTTAAATAGAGGAATTTTTCCTACTTCTGGAACCTCTCAGTCGGTGGGCTTTGAGTTGGCCGTTCCTGGAAGTTCAATAACCTATGCTAGGGCAACTTATAGAACTAGATTTTATAAACCAATATTCTCAGGTAGATTTATTCTAGGTCTTAGGGGTGAGTTTGGAGCTTTGGAACCATATGGTGATACTAAAGTAGCACCATTTTACGAGCACTTTTATGCAGGAGGAATTACCTCAGTCAGAGGTTTTAGAGCTAATACTTTAGGACCGAGAGCTACTCAGTCAGAATATATCCTGGATGCACAAGGAGAACCAATTTTGGATACAGATGGACAAATGGTTTTAAATCCTTATTTGGGTTTTAATAGGAATGACGATAGATCTATTGGGGGGGCTTATCTAGTTGAGGGTGGCTTCGATCTGATATTTAGATTACCGTTCTTAGAAGATCAAAGGTCTGTTAGAACCTCTTTCTTTATAGACACCGGAAATGTTTTTGCGCAAGATTGTGGTACAGCAAGTCAAGAATTTTGTAGTGAATTAGATTTATCCCAATTAAGGTATTCTTATGGTATTGGTGTAACCTGGATTACACAATTAGGACCAATGTCTTTAGCATTGGCTACAGTAGGCAATGCAGGTCCTTTAGATAGAACAGAGGGGTTCCAGTTTGAGATAGGTACACAATTTTAAAGATTAGCTGTAAACAAAGTGTTTTAACCGTTAAACTTGCAGCACTTAAGATCTTATATAGAAGGTAAATAGGAGAAAATATGAAATTTATTAAACAGTTATTGTTATTACCAATAATTTTTGCTTGTTTTATTTTAGCAGCGGAAGAGGACTCAGAAGTTTCAATTGCAGTAATAGATGTAGAAGCAGCGATTCTAGGTACAGAAGCTTCCAAACAGGCTTTTGAAGAGCTGGCTACAAGCAAGGAATGGAAAGAAGTAGAAGAAGATCTCCAGTTGAAAATCAATGAGGCAACTGAGATTCAAGAAAAATTACAAAAGGAAGGTCCTACGATGTCTGAAGATCAAAAGATTGACGCTCAAAAAAGACTACAGTCCTTGAGCCAAGATGCTCAGTTTTTAAATCAGAAACTTGCTACTATGAGAAATGAATTAATAGGGCTTATTCAGAATGAGCAAGCTCCCAAGTTTCAAAAGGTTGTAACAGAACTAATGAAGGCTAAGGGTATTAAAATATTACTTCACAGACAGTCAGTACTTGGTTTTGATCAGGGAGATCCAACTTTAAACCTGACTCCTGAAGTAGTAGAGCTTCTAAACCAAAAAGAAGAATAAGTTTTTTTAAGTGTCTCTTAGTAAAGGTATAAAGTTAGGTAAACTTGCTAAAATCCTTGGAGCCGACTTGGATGGTGACCCTGATAAGTTTATTAAAGGTATAAATACCCTTTCAAACGCTAATAAAGACGAGATAAGTTTTTTATCTAGAAAAGAATTTATTAAAGACTTAAAGACAACAAAAGCTTCTGCGGTAATAATCTCACAAGAAAACAAAGACCTTGTAGCTTGTGACAAGATAATAGTGGAGGATGCTTATCTGGTATATGCAAAAGCCACTCAAGTTTTTAAAGAAATTTACTTACCCCCTGCGAGCTCAGGAATTTCCTCTTTAGCGGATATTTCTATTAAGGCAACAATTAGCTCAACTGCATCTATAGGTTCATTTTCTAAAGTTTCAGATAATGCAATCATAAATGAGGGTGTTCAAGTTGGTAGTGGCGTATTTATAGGAGATTCAGTAATTGTTGGAGAAAATACAACAATAAATTCTAATGTCTCCATTTATCATGAAGTTGAATTAGGTAAAGATTGTATTATCCATTCAGGAACTGTATTAGGATCAGACGGCCTTGGCTTTGCTAGGGATGGAGAGAATTGGGAAAAAATAGACCATCTAGGTAGGGTCATAATTGGAGATAGAGTTGAAATTGGATCAAATTGCTCTATAGACAGGGGGTCAATAGGTGATACGATTCTTGAAGAACAAGTGAAGTTAGATAACAAAGTTCACATAGCTCACAATGTTCATATAGGAAGATCAACTGCCATAGCTGCAAATACAGCTATAGCTGGAAGTACTGTAATAGGAAAGAACTGCACTATTTCAGGTGGTTGCGGTGTTATAGATAACATAAATATCACAGATTCTGTAAACATAACAGCACTCTCTTTGGTAACTCAATCCATCACTGAGCCTGGAACTTATACTTCAGGAACTCCGCTTATGAAACATAATCTATGGAAGAGAAATGCAGTGATAATGAAAAAACTTAAAGATATGAAGTAATATTAGCTTATGGAAGTTTCAATAGATATAGAAGAAATACAACAATACTTGCCTCATAGATACCCTTTCTTGTTGGTAGATAGAGTTGAGCAATTAGATTTAGGTAAATATATTAAAGCCTATAAGAATATAACCCTTAACGAACCTTTTTTTGAAGGACATTTTCCAGATAAAAAAGTTATGCCAGGGGTTTTAATTCTAGAAGCTATGGCACAAGCTTCAGGAATTTTGGGCTTTAAAACCATGAATAAGACGCCTGAAGAAGGTTCAATTTATTATTTTGTTGGAGCTGATACTTTGCGCTTTAAAAGACCAGCAGTACCCGGCGATAAACTTATATTAGAATCTGAAGTAATGAATGAAAAAAAAGGAATCTGGAAATTTAAATGTACAGCAAAAGTTGAAGACGAGATAGTTGCTGAGGCCACTATACTTTGTGCAGATAGGCCAAAATAGATATGCATCACCCTAAAGCAATTATAGATCCTAAAGCTAAGCTAGATAATGGTGTTTCCATTGGTCCTTATTGTGTTATAGGTCCTCAAGTAAAAATAGGTTCTGGAACGATCTTAGAATCTCATGTGATTCTAAAGGGAAATACCAAAATTGGAAAAAACAACCATTTATTTCAGTTCTCAACCGTAGGTGATGGAAGTCCAGATAAAAAATATAAAGGCGAACCTACCAGGTTGGTTATAGGAGATGAAAACCAAATAAGAGAAGGTGTCACAATTCATAGAGGAACAATCCAAGAAAAAGGAGTTACTAAAATAGGGAATAGGAATCTTTTTTTGGCCTACTCACATGTAGCTCATGATTGCGAAATTGAAGATGATGTTGTTTTAACTAATCAAGCTGCTTTAGCAGGCGCAGTTAAGGTCGGTACGGGAGCTATACTTGCTGGATATGCAATTGTTCATCAATTTTGTACTGTAGGATCTTACAGCTTCTGCGCAATGGGAAGTGCAGTCAACAAGGATATACCTGCTTTTGTTAGGGTCCGAGGTAATCCCGCAAAACCTTATGGCATAAACACTGTTGGAATGAAAAGATTGGGCTATTCACCTAGAGCTATAGAGGCACTAAGATCAGCTTACAGATCTACCTATAGGAAAAATCTTACTATTGAAGAAGCTTTAAGAGAAATGAAACCTCTTGAGGCCAAGCACAAAGAAGTAAAGCTATTTAGTCAAACAGTAAAAAAATCTTCTCGCGGAATTGTTCGTTGATGTCCTCTAACATCAATCAAAATACAAGTCCAAGTTTTAAAGTAGCTATAGTTGCTGGAGAAGAATCGGGAGATCAGCTAGGAGGGTCTCTTATAAAACAATTAAAAAAATTAACTCCCTCTATTTCTTATACCTTTATAGGAGTTGGGGGAAATAAGATGCAACAGGAAGGGCTAAATTCTTTTTTTGATATGGAAAGAATTTCAGTAATGGGTTTGATAGACCCTCTTTTGAGAATAAAAGAATTATTACAACTAAGAAAAGAACTAAAGAACTTTTTAATCAAAGAATCTCCTGACATCTTTATCGGAATAGACTCACCAGATTTCAACTTACCTATATCTAAGGATCTAAAAGGTCACGGGATAAAGACTGTTCAATATGTAAGTCCTACTATATGGGCTTGGAGACAAGGAAGGCTTAAAACGATAGAAAAATCGGTTGATACTGTAATGAATTTATTTCCTTTTGAGAATAAGGCTTATGAAGGTTCATCAGTAAGGACTGCTTTTGTTGGACATCCATTAGCTCATAAGATCCCAAAGAAAATAAATAAACAAGAACTAAAAGAAGAGAGATTTTCAATCACAAACAAGAAGATGATTGCATTATTGCCTGGTAGTAGAAAATCTGAAATAAAAAAAATGTCTCCTTTATTTATTGATGCGGCTAAGCTAATAAAACTTAATAACCCTAATATTTGCTTTTATATGCCGTTAACAGATTTAAAATTTAAAGAATTTATAAAAGGTCATGAAACCCTAGATTGGATAAATTTCTCAGAGGGAAATTCACAAGAGGTTTTATCTGCTGCTGATTTAGCCATAGTCACTTCAGGAACTGCTTCGCTAGAAGCAGCTCTTTTCAGAACTCCTTCTGTAGTAGCCTATAAGACAAATTGGATTACTTATCTGCTCTTAAAACCGTTTCTAAAAATTAATATATTTGCCTTGCCTAACCTTCTAGCAGAAAAAGAAATATTTCCAGAACTTATTCAGTCAGATGTCACTAAATATAAGATTCTCGAAGCCTTTAATAATATAGATAAAAACCGAGAAAAACTTTTAAAAGAGATCGACCTTATACATTCATTATTAGAATCTGATGGGCCTCAGACTGCTGCTAGAACTATAACTCAAATTCTTTGAAGCTCTTAGCAGGTGTTGATGAGGTAGGCAGAGGACCAGTGGCGGGTCCTGTAGTCGCAGCTGCTGTAATATTAAAAGAAGATCATCAGATATCTGGTTTAAGGGATTCAAAAACTTTATCTTCTTTAAGGAGAGGAGAATTAGTAAGAGATATTAAAAAAGGATCTATAGCTTGGAATATTGGAATAGTATCTTCTAAGAAAATAGATAGAATAAATATTTTACAATCTTCTTTATTGGCAATGAAAAAGGCCATTGAAGGACTTAATACAAAACCAGAATTCATCTTAGTTGATGGCATATATTTGCCTAAAACCAATATTCCTGGAAGGGCAATTATTAAGGGGGATGCTAAATGTGAGAGCATTATGGCAGCTTCCATAGTAGCTAAAAATTATAGAGATAATTTAATGATAGAATTATCAAAAAAATATAAGAATTATAGTTTTCAACTAAACAAAGGATATTTAACAAAAGTGCATTTAGAAGCTATAAAAAAGTACGGGCCCTGTAAGGAACATAGAATATCTTTTAGACCTATTAAAGATAAAGAATATAAGTAATTCGCTTATGAAATCAGAACAATTTGTACATTTACACCTCCATTCTGAATATTCACTTTCAGATGGAATTATAAGGGTCGAAGATTTAGTTAATTATTCTTATGAAAATAATTTTCCAGCTATAGCTTTAACCGACTTCTCTAACCTATTTGGACTAATAAAATTTTATCGTTTAGCAAGGCAAAAAGGTATAAAGCCTATTGTTGGATGTGAACTAAATTTAACCAAAGAAGAAAGCAATATGGGAGCACCTCTCATCTTAATAGTAAAAAATAAAGAGGGTTACACTAACTTAACTAACATAGTATCGAAGTCTTACATAGAAGGTCTTCAGGATGGAATACCATCAGTCAAAGTAAATTGGTTAAAAGAATATTCAGAGGGCTTGGTAGCACTATCTGGTGGTCAAAAAGGTCATATAGGCCAAGCTCTTTTATCTAGGGACTTAAAATTAGCAAAAAAAAGATTAGACTTTTTTAAAGAAGTTTTTGGAGATGATTTTTATATAGAAGTTCAGAGAGTAGGAAGAGCAGATGAAGAGGAATATAATCAAAGCGCAATTAAATTAGCTAGGGAAGAGGGTGTTTGTTTAGTTGCCACTAACGATGTTAGGTTCTTATCTCCTATTGATCCAGATGATGAAATGCCTTCTGATTTTGAAGCTCATGAAGCTAGGGTTTGTATACAAAAGGGAGAAGTATTAGCTGATTCTTCAAGAGCAAAGGAATATTCTGAAAGTCAGTATCTGGCTTCTAGCGAAGAAATGAGAAATAAATTTTCTGATATTCCTGAAGCACTAGAAAATACTTTTCTAATATCCAAAAAATGTAATCTAGAATTGGAACTTGGAGAATTCTATCTTCCAGACTTTGAGGTTCCAGGGAAAAAGACCACCAAAGACTACCTGATTGAAAAAGCTACGGAAGGCCTAAAGAGAAGATTAAAGGAAATTACTAATTCTGTAAATTCTTACTCGATTAATGAAGATGATTACAAAAAAAGATTAGATTATGAACTTAATATGATTTGTAAATTGAGTTTTGAAGGTTATTTTTTAATTGTTGCAGACTTTGTAAATTGGGCTAAAGAAAATGATATTCCAGTAGGACCTGGAAGAGGCTCAGGAGCAGGATCAATAACTGCCTATGCTTTAGGAATAACTGCGATTGACCCATTAAGGTATGACCTTTTATTTGAAAGGTTTTTAAATCCAGACAGAGTTAGTAACCCTGACTTCGATATTGATTTTTGTATGGAGGGAAGAGATAGGGTCTTAGAGTATGTCACAGAGAAATATGGGAAAGATTCAGTTGCTCAAATTAGTACAAGAGGAACTATGGCTGCCAGGGCTGTTTTGAGAGATGTAGTTAGAGTACTAGGTAAGCCTTATGGGTTCGGAGATAAACTAGCTAAAGCTATTCCTGATGTCTTAGGGATTTCACTTGATGAAGCATATAAAGAAAAAGAATTTAAGGAACTAATTGAATCTAGTGAAGAAAGCAAGGAAGTTTTTGACATGTCTTTGAAGTTAGAAGGGTTATCTAGAAGTGTAGGTACTCATGCCGCAGGAGTTGTTATAGCTCCTACGGCCTTAACAGACTTTACTCCATTGATAGTAGATAAAGACAAGGGAACAGTAGCTACCCAGTTTGATATGGGAGATGTTGAATCAGCTGGACTTGTTAAATTTGATTTCTTGGGACTAAAAACTTTAACTGTGATTAATTGGACTCTAAAAAAGATTAATGTAAAGAACGAAGTAATTTTAGATATTAATGACTTACCTCTTAACGATAAAAAAACGTTTGAGCTATTACAAAGGGGAGATACAACTGGGGTATTCCAACTAGAATCTCGTGGAATGAAGGAATATCTAAAACAGCTGGAACCTAATGAATTTGAAGATATAGTTAGTATGAATGCTTTGTACAGACCAGGCGCCCTGGGCATGAACATGGTTGATTCATATATAGATAGAAAGCATGGCCGAGAAGATGTTACTTATGGCCATGACTCAGTGAAGAATATACTTCATAGAACACACGGTGTAATTGTTTACCAAGAACAAGTTATGCAAATTGCACAAGACCTTTCAGGTTTTACTTTAGGTCAGGCGGATATTTTAAGACGCGCAATGGGAAAAAAGAAAAAAGATGAAATGGAAAAGATGAGAAAAGATTTTATAGAAGGTGCTGTTGAAAAAGAAGTTAACAGAAGGTACGCAGAAAATTTATTCGATCAGATAGAGCAATTTGCTGGCTATGGTTTTAATAGGTCACATTCTGTTGGTTATGCCTTGATTGCCTATCAAACAGCTTGGCTAAAGGCGCATTATCCTTCGGAATTTATGTCTTCACTTTTATCTTCTGAATTAGATACAACAGATAGGATCCAAATGTATGTAGATGATTGCAGGTCAATGGGGTTAATAGTTAAAAAACCAGATATAAATACGAGTACTTATTTATTTACTAATCTTGATAGCAAAACAATTCTTTATGGTCTTGGTGCAATCAAGGGTGTAGGAGAATCTTTAGTTAACTCAATTGTCTTAGCAAGAGAAAATAAGCTTTTTGAGAGTTTTTATGATTTTTGTTTAAGAATTGGAAGCAGTAGATTAAATAAAAGAATTCTAACTACTTTAATAGGTTCTGGAGCAATGGATTCTCTAGGAACAAGGAATGTTCTTTTTAATATGATTGAACCAACTTTAAAGAAAGTAGAGCAATCCCTGGAGAGATCTGAAAGCAAAATAAAGGACTTTTTTGAAGAAGAGAAAGAAAATTTAGAAATTATTGACAATAATTTTGAAGAAAATATCTTTGATGAACTAGCTAATGAATGGAGTGCACTTGGGTTCTATTTAGAATCTAAGCCTTTAGAAAACAAGAGAGAGGAAGTTAGAAAGATGTGTGGTTTCCTTATTTCTGAATTAGAAGAAGCCAGTCATAAACAAAGGGTTGCTGGTACATTAGTTCACTTAAACGTTAGACAAGGCAGGCATGGCAGGTATGCTTTTGCTACTATTGATGATTCTTCTGGAAGATTAGAGGTATCTATTTGGTCAGAAGCTTTTGATAATTACAGAAATGCTTTGAAAAAGGGGCAGATAGTGGTCGTAGAAGGCCTACTAGAAAAAGATAATTACGTTTCTGAGAAAGACAATAAGACCTATAAAATGGTAGCGGATAAAATATTTTCTTTTGATCAAGCAAGAAATGAGTTTATTAGGCATATTAAATTAAAGCTTAATGATAAATTTGAAGATATGAATATTCTAACTTCTAAATTAAAAGAAATGTCTTCTCCTAATGAAGGTTTGCCTGTAGTTATTTCTTTTTCAGGAAAAGATGCAGATGCAGATATTAAGTTACCTAATAATATTAGTATTCTTTTAAATGATAAGTCTTATAGAGACTTAGAAGAGATATGCGGTAATGAAAATGTTGATTTGGTGTATCATCCTCTTCCTTATCTTCACTAAAGGTTAAAGCTAATGCCAAATGAGTATTTAGATTTTGAGGAGCCAATTGCAGTTCTCGAAAGAAAGATCCTAGACCTTCAATCATCAGAACTAGATGAAAATAGAGATTTAACTAAAGAAATAAATAAATTAAACGATTCGATAGTTAAATTAACCGATAAGGTTTATCAAAACCTTACTATCTGGCAATGCGTTCAAGTTGCTCGTCATCCTCAAAGACCTCATTTAACTGATTATATTGAAAAAATTTGTTCTAACTTTGATGAACTACATGGAGATAGGAATTACGCAGATGATAGAGCTTTGATTGGTGGATTAGCAACAATTGGAGATCATAAGATCGTTCTCATAGGTCATGAGAAAGGAAGGACAACGGATGATAAGATAGAAAGAAATTTTGGCATGTCCCAACCTGAGGGTTACAGGAAAGCTACAAGACTTATGAAAATAGCAGAACAGTTTAGTCTCCCAGTCATTACCCTAGTTGATACCCCAGGCGCTTATCCTGGAATAGATAGTGAAGAAAGAGGTCAAAGTGAAGCTATCGCTAATAATCTTAGAATAATGTCAGTTCTAAAAACTCCTATATTAGTAAATATTATTGGTGAAGGCGGTTCAGGTGGAGCTCTAGCAATAGCTGTTGGTGATCATATTTCGATGATGAAATACGCTACTTATTCAGTTGCTTCTCCTGAAGCATGTGCATCTATAATTTGGAGGGATGCAGAAAAAGCTGCTGAAGCAGCAGAAGCTATGCAAATGAATTCTGAAAATATTTTAAAGTTAAAATTGATTGATGAGATTATTGAAGAGCCTTTAGGTGGTGCACATAGAAACCCAGACCAAGCTGCACAAATCTTAAAAAAATCAATAATCAAGAACCTTAATGAACTCAAATCTCAGCCATTGTCATCACTTCTAGATACAAGGTTCAATAGATTAATGTCCTATGGTGGAGGTTAAAAATGATCGATTTCAGTAGGCTAGAGAAATTAAGTCTAGAAAAATTTAATAGAATTGTAATTGCTTATTCAGGCGGTCTAGATTCAACAGTTCTTTTACATGCGTTAAGTTCTATAGCGAAATACAAGAAGGATATTATCGCATTGCATATAAATCATGGAGTCAGTCCAAATAGCAATTTCTGGTTAAAGCACTGTGCAGAATTCTGCTCTTCACTTAAAGTAGGTTTTGTTTCTTTAGAAATTAGCGCAGATAAAGGTAAAAAAATAAGTGAGGACCTTTTAAGAGAAAAACGCTATAAGTCTTTCTCTTCTTTCCTTAAGAAAGGTGATATTTTATGCACTGCCCATCACCTTGATGATCATGTTGAGACAATTCTTTTCAGGATTATGAGAGGAACAGGTATAAAAGGTCTTTCTGGTATAGAACAATCTTCTAGTTTTAGAGATATTGATTTAATAAGACCATTTCTTAGTTATTCAAAAGCAGACCTATTAGATTATGCAAAAAAGCAAAACATTAATTGGATTGAAGATGAATCAAATGAAGATTTATCTTACTCAAGAAACTTTATAAGAAAAAAGATAATACCTAATTTAAGAAACAAAAAAAATTGGCCAAGCTATCTTCACTCCCTGTCTTACTTATCTGATAGGGCCAAAGAAGCTAATGAAGTATTAGAGGAAATAGCAGATATAGACTTAAAAAGAAGTTTAATAGAACCTCTTGTCTTGTCTGTTCAACATCTTAAAGAGCTTAGTAAGGGAAGGGCAAGAAATGTACTTTTTAAATGGTTGAACTCCAACTCGGAAGTAAGAGTCCCCAATAAATTAATAAATGAGGTATATAAAAATATTATATTTGCGAAAAAAAGTTCTAAGCCTTCCCTGTCTTTTGGGAAAAAAAGAGATAAGGGAAGTTTTACTATAAAGAGGTTTAATGATTGTCTTTACTATATACCGTCTGCTGAAACAGAATGCTTAAGTAATTCAGAAAGTTGGGATTGGGATCTAAAATTCCCTCTAGTATTACCTACTGGAGTTCTTTCGACTAAGGAAATTTCCTCTAAAGGCATGTCATTAGAATTAGTAAAAAATAGAATTTATATTAAAGGTAGAAATGGAGGCGAAAGATGCCAGCCCCTAGGAAGGCCTAAATCACAAAAACTGAAGAAACTTTTGCAAGAACATAATATCCCACCTTGGATAAGAAACAGGATTCCTTTGATTTATGTTGGAGATGAGATAGCGGCTGTATCAGATTTGTGGGTTTGTGAAGCCTTTAAAGCTAAGAAAGGAGAGAGGGGCATTATTTTAAAATGGGAAGATAATTTAAGGAATTAGTAATTAAACCTTAGTAAAAATCTCTATTTGAATTGACTAATTTTGATTTTCTAATTCAGCCCTTAATTCAGCATGTTTCTCTTTTGTTAAAGGGTAAAACCACGTGAGGTAAAGTGCAGGAAGAAAGAAAGCAGCACAACCAATACAATAGAAGAATCTAAGAGCTAGCATTTCATTTTCACCATTCTCTGCTCCAGGAATAAATCCAAAAAAATCAACTAATCTTGCTGCAGCCCAGACAGCTAACATAGCTGAAATCTTGGCAATCATTCCGTTAAGAGCAAAAAATGTTCCAGCTCTTCTTCCGCCAGTTTTTAATGAGTCTATATCGACTACATCAGCTAACATAGAAGCAGGTAAAAACTGTAAACCTCCGAAACAGGCTCCTTTTAGGAGGAAAAGAGCATGGAATTGAGCATAATCTCCAAATTCCAGGAAAAAGCATAAAAAGCTAACTGTACCGGTACCAATCAATGTTATACAAAAAGCTCTATGTTTCCCTATAACTTTTCCTAACCACAACCAAAAAGGTATAGCTAAAAATCCAGCTATAAAATATCTAGCGTAGGAAGCTCCAACAGTCTCTATTCCAATTACATCCCTAACAAACCATAAAGAAAGAGTATTTCTAAAAGATTCGCCAGCAATAACTAAAAATATAATAGCTAGTATTCTTACTAAAAGGGGATTCTCTTTGGCATATTTTAATCCTTCCTTTAAGGGTATCTTTTTCTTAACCTTAGGCATTGGGTCAGGTACTTTCCAAAGAGCTATTGCTGCAAAGATAGGCAAAAGCAAAATAATCCCTAATCCCATGTATTCCAAGATATCTCTCATTTGATTAGATGTTGAAAAATCTTTAAAAAGAAAGATTGCAGCAAGCATCCTGTTTAACCCTTCCTTTAATGACACTCCCTCTCCTGATACCTCAACTCCTAAGGGTATTAAAGCTGAAATAAGCAAACCTATTAAAGTAAATGCTTCTCTTCCGCTAACAATGCGAGATCTTTGATGATATTCAGGAGATATTTCTGCTCCCCAAGCGCCATAGGGGATGCCAATGATTGTGAATCCTAGATACATTAAAACCATCCAGAAAAGAAAGTAGGTAACAGTTACATCTTCTCCAGGTACAAAAAGCATATAGACGGCAATCATCATCAAAGGAACACCCAGAGCTATCCATGGTTTTCTTCTCCCAGCTCTGGTAGCCGTGGAGTCACCCCATTGCCCTATTAATGGGTCAGTTATAACATCAGTTAGCCTAGCTAATAAGAGAAGGTCAGCTAATAAAGCTAATTGAAATTTAGTAACTTCAGAATAAAAAGGGATAAGCCAGATAGCTATAGGATATCCAATCATTGCTAATGGAGTACCTAAGCCTCCATAAGCCATAATTTTACTTCTGGTAACCGAAACTAAAGAAGTCATCCTTTCCCCCTTCCCAACAGGATTAAGACTATATCTAAAAAAAGGAATTTAGCTAGAAGATATTTTATTTAGTCCACTAATTACTGACAGGAAACTAGCTATAACTGTATTAGCATGCATTCCTACTCCCCAAGAAGATTCACCTTTATTTTGTATCTCTATATAAGCTACAGCTTTAGCATCAGAGCCTGTACTTATAGCATGTTGATGAAAATCTGAAATCTTGACTGATAAATTAAGGTCATTTTTTAGGGCACTTATGAATGCATCTATAGGGCCATTTCCTGAACCTTCAATTTGCTTTTCAATACCATCTTCAGTAATTTTTATTTTTAGTAAATCTTCTTGAGACTTACTGCTAGAGGAAGATTTAATGTGATGTTCAACAAAATTGAATTTTCCTTTGTTATTAAGGTAAGTTTTCTGAAAAGTTTCCCATATTTCGGAAGCAATTATTTCTTTTCCTGTTTCATCAGCAATTTTCTGTATGACTTGACTAAATTCTATTTGCAGCCTTCTCGGCATGCTTAATCCATGGTCTCTTTCTATAAGGTAGGCAACCCCACCTTTTCCTGACTGACTGTTTACTCTGACTACTTCTTCATAAGTTCTTCCTACATCGGATGGATCAATTGGTAAATAGGGTACTTCCCAAATCGGATTATTTGTTTTTCTCATAGAATCAAAACCTTTTTTTATGGCATCTTGATGAGATCCTGAAAAGGCAGTAAAAACAAGATCACCTGCATAAGGGTGCCTTGGATGGACTGGCAATTGATTGCAATACTCAACTTCTCTCATAATTGGATTAATATCAGTAAAATCTAGATGAGGATCTACACCTTGAGTCAACATATTGAGTGAAAGAGAGACAAGATCTACATTTCCTGTTCTTTCACCATTTCCAAACAAAGTACCTTCTATCCGATCTGCACCTGCCAGAACACCTAGTTCTGTAGCTGCAACTGCAGAACCTCTGTCATTATGAGGATGAAGACTAACAGTAATATTCTCTCGATTTTCTAAATTTTTACACATCCATTCTATTTGATCTGCATATATATTAGGGGTAGACAATTCAACTGTTGCAGGTAGGTTTATAATTGATTTATTATCTTTAGTTGGTTCCCAAATTTCATTTACTGCATTACAGACTTCTGCAGCATAAGGTAGTTCTGTCCCTGTAAAGCTCTCTGGGCTATATTCAAACTTCCAGTTAGTATCAGGATGCTTTAATGAGTTTTCCAGAACCCAACTAGCTCCTTCTTGCGCAATCCTTTTTATGCCTTTTTTATCACTCTTAAAAACGACTTTTCTTTGGACAGTTGAAGTTGAATTATATACATGGAGAATTGCATTTTTTGCTCCTTTAAGAGATTCAAAAGTTTTTTCAATTAATTCCTTTCTGGATTGGGTTAAAACTTGAATGTAGACGTCATCTGGAACTAAACCTTCTTTTATAATTCTTCTTACGAAGTCAAAATCTGTTTGGGAGGCAGCTGGAAAACCTACTTCAATTTCTTTAAAGCCTATATCAAGTAGTAGCTTAAACATTCTTAGCTTTCTTTCTTCCCCCATTGGCTCTATAAGAGCTTGGTTACCATCTCTTAAATCAACACTGCACCAGATTGGAGGTTTTTCTATTTGATTTTCTGGCCATACCCTGTCCTCCAATTCAATTTTTGGAAAAGGTTTATATTTTGAAATAGCCTTATTTATAATTTTTTTCATTTTTTTTGTTTATCTCAAATCCTCTTCTTAAAGATGACATCTTTGAGCAAATTCAAGATATTATTAGAACTAGATATATAAAGATGGGCCCGGTAAGCTCTGCAAAACAGAGACCGGGTAGGTAAGTCGAGCACTTAAAATGCTAAATATAGCTAAAAACATGCTGATGAAGTATATATGTGCAATTTGAAGGGTCAAGTTAACAAAAAAGAAGGTTTCTTATGTCAAAGCCATATTTAAAAAAATTAAGTAGATTAGGCTACCAGTTTTGGGTACCTAAAAATTTACTACAAGATAAACCTAATCAAGATTTTATTTTCTATCTTTTAGATAAAAAAGCTTTATTTTCTGCCACTGCAAAAGAATTACATGATTATCCTAGATTTCTAGACTCTATAAGAAAAATCTTAGGGCTAACAAAAAAAGAAGTAGTACAAATAGACAAAGAAGAGGCGCTATTAATGCAATATGATTTAGTAATTGATTTTTCTCAACAAGGTCTTTTCAAAGCCAGTAAAACCATTAAGTTTGATTCAATTGGGTTGCTAACTAAAAATAAAGAGCTCAAAGAAGACCTTTATACTGAATTAATTAATTTATTATGACCAAGGATCTAATGCCTAATTATAGGTATATGAAAGAATCAGATATTGGATTTAGTAGAGAGATTGAGACAGGTTCTAATCCAGTACCTTGGTCAGAAAAAAACTTCATAGATTGTTTAAAAAAGGATTACTATTGTTTAATTCAAGAAGTTAATAAACACCCCTCTGGTTTTGCTATACAGTCAATTTCTTTGTTTGAAACTCATGTATTAAATATTGGGATAAAAAAAGAATTTAGAAAAAAAGGCTTAGGCCAGGATCTCTTAGATCAAATTATTCATGCTTCTAAATCTATGGGAAGTAAAAAAATATTTTTGGAAGTTAGGGTCTCTAACGATCCAGCTATAGAGTTATATAAGAAGTTAGGATTTAAAAAAGTATCCCTTAGGAAAGATTATTACAGGTTACCAGAAGGTCGGGAAGATGCCTTTGTTATGTCAAAGAAGTTAATAAAAGAATGGAAATTATTTTAGTTCTTTATTCCAACTAATTTTTCTATATCAGAAGCTAAACTTTCTGGAGAGGCTTTAGGTGAATATCTTTTTACAGGTATTCCATTCTTATTAACTAAGAATTTAGTAAAATTCCACTTTATTTTCTCTGTTCCTAGTAATCCGGGTTTACTGGAAGTTAGGAATTTAAATAAAGGGTGAGCTGAAGTTCCATTCACATCAACCTTGGAGAAGATTGGAAAAGTCACGTTGAAGTTAATACTACAGAATTCTGAAATCTCTTTTTCATTTCCAGGTTCCTGCCCACCAAACTGGTTACAGGGAAAAGCAAGAATTTCAAAATCTTTATCAGAATATTCCTTATAAAGATCTTCTAACCCTGCATATTGAGGTGTAAATCCACATTTACTTGCTGTATTTACTATTAAAATTGTTTTTCCTGAGAAAGTTGAAAGACTAATTTCTTCACCATTTATATTTCTACAAGAGTAGTTGTAAATATTTTTTATTTCATCCATAGCTTCCTTAAATTTAATATGACCATTATAGTTTTAGTTCAAGAAAAATTAATAGCTAATAATTCAGGAGGAAACTATGGAATATAGAAAGCTTGGAGACACGGAACTAGAAGTAAGCATGATATGTTTAGGTACTATGACTTGGGGCCAGCAAAACACTGAAATTGAAGGTCATCAACAAATGGATTATTCATTAGAACGAGGAATAAATTTTTTTGATACGGCAGAGATGTACTCAATACCACCTATGGCTGAAACTCAAGGAAGCACAGAAAAAATAATTGGAACCTGGTTTAAGAAAAATGGTAATAGGGATAAGGTTATTTTAGCTTCAAAAGTTGCTGGCAGGGGGAGGATGGATTGGATTCGAGGAGAAGAGACCAGGCTCGATAAAGAAAATATAGAAAAGGCTTTAGAAGAAAGCCTAAGAAGGTTGCAAACTGATTATATCGACCTTTATCAGCTTCACTGGCCTGATCGTCCTATAAATATATTTGGAGGAGGTTTGGGATATAAACATATTGAAGCAGAGAGTATTTCAATTAATGAAACTTTAAGAGCTTTAAATGATTTGGTGAAGGAAGGAAAGATTAGATATGTTGGATTGTCCAATGAAACCCCTTGGGGTTTGTCAGAGTTCTTGAGATGTTCAGATTTAGAAGACTTACCGAGAGTGGTTTCTGTTCAGAATGCTTATAATCTTCTAAATAGGACTTATGAACAAGGGTTATCAGAATTTTTTTATAGGGCATCAGTTGGACTTTTAGCTTACTCTCCTTTAGCTCAAGGGTATTTAACTGGAAAATATTTAGACGGAGCAAGACCTGAAGGAGCAAGAACAACCCTATTTGAAAGAGGTCAAAGATATGAAACACCTCAAGCAGAAGAAGCAATTAGAGCTTATGTCAATTATGCTTTAAAAATAGGCATAGATCCTTCTGTATTTGCAAATGCCTTCGTAAATTCAAGAAAATTTGTTACTTCCAATATTATTGGAGCTACTAATATGGAACAACTTAAATTAGCTATAGATAGTTATGAAGTTAAGTTAAATGAAGAGGACATGAAGAAGATAGATGAAATCCATTATTCTTCTCCGAACCCCTGTCCATAATTCTTCTTAGAGTTTTAATTCTTTTTAACTTATAAATGAATAAAACAAATCTAATTAACTTCTCATTGGTAATAGGAGCCTTTCTTGGTATCACTTTAGCTCTACTCTCCTCTATAAATGAAACTAATTTTGACAGTAGTGATAGATGGGTCGCTAAAGTAGGAGAAGTAGAAATTAGTAGAGAAAAATATCTTCTACAATTAGATGGTCTAAATTTAGATAAAAGCATGCCTTTAAATCAAGAAGATAAAGATTTTGTTTTAGAAAGGATGATTGAAGAAGAATTACTCATTCAGAGGGCTCAGGATTTAGGTATGTTCTCTTCAAACACCATGATACGAGGAACTGTCATTCAACAAATGATAAACCTAGTAATATCTGAGAATTCTCTAGAAATAATTTCTAAAGAAGAACTCAAACTTTTTTATGAAGGTAATAAAGGTTTTTTTACTAGCGCAGACCGATTGAGGGTTAAGCAAATATACTTTTCAAATAAGAATGGTTCTTCTAAAGAAAAAGCTAATAAAGCTTACTCAGACCTTTTAGCAGGTAAAGAGATAGAAGAGATTATAAAGAGAGCTGACAATAGTCCTTTAGATATACCTGATACGTTAATGACTTTAGCTAAAGTTAGAGAGTACATAGGACCCTCGTTAATGCAAGTTGCTAAGACCTTGAAAATCGGAGAATTTACTTCTCCAAAAAAGGTTATAGGAGGACATAAAATTATTCTTTTATTAGAAAGAACAGACTCTCTACCTCCAGATTTTGAGCTTATAAAGGAATGGGTTAAGTCTGAGTATAAAAAAAGAAGAGACGATCAAGCATTGAGAGGCTATCTTGAGAAACTAAAAAAAAGATATGAAGTTAATAGACATCCTGAAATCTAATTTTAATTTCTCGTCTTTAATAATTTTAATCTTGTCAATCTTGTCTTTAGATGCTTTTAGCCATCAAAGAAGTGAGTCGTACTCTAAATGGATTCTGGAAGAAGATAGCCTCTCTAGTTCTATTAAAGCTAGCTTTACAATAAGGTTATCAAATTTAGATAAATTAGAAGGACCGCTCTATGGGGAATGGGAAAAGAGGGTTTCTGAGAATATTATTTCTTCTTTTTTTGTAAATGAAAATTGTTTAATAGAGGATGATCCTAGATTAGACATTTCAAAAGCAGAAGACATCTTTAGGGTTTCGTGGCTTTTGACTTGCCCAAGTGGCATAGAAGAGATAAAAGTAAATATCTTTTTTGATAAAGATCCTACTCACTCCCATATTGCAAGATACGCCTATAGCGAAGATGATTCTTTTGAGAAATTATTTACTTCCCAAATGAGGGTATGGAAGATAACAGAACCTAATCAAGATCAAGAAAGCTTTATAAACTCATCCTTTGTAGATTATATCTTTTTAGGGATAAAGCATATTTCTACAGGATATGATCACCTGGCCTTCCTTTTTGGACTTCTTCTATTAAATCCTAGATTAAAGAAGCTTATTGTAGTTATAACTGGTTTTACTTTAGGACATAGCCTCACTCTTAGCTTAGCTGTTCTTGATTTAGTTAGACCTGTAAGCTTGTTTATAGAAGCTCTCATAGGTTTTTCTATTGCTTTATTAGGTATAGAATATCTAGTCAGACAGAATAAGAATAAAAGGTACTTTGTAAACACCTTTTCTCTCTTTTTAGCTTTCTTCTTTTTTGCATATATTTTTATATTTGAAGGGAAAAATATCTTAGGATTTTTTGGTATATTTCTTTTTACCTTTTGTTATTTGAATTTATTAACCAATAAAGATGTTAGGTTTTTTTCTTTATTTATAGCCTGTGCATTTGGACTAATCCATGGATTTGGTTTCGGAGGATTTCTTTTTGAAGTGGGTTTTTCTGAAGAAAAGCTTCTTAAAGCCCTTGTAGGATTTAACCTTGGGGTAGAAGTAGGCCAGATTCTAGCTGTAAGTATATTTTTTATACTGCTTAGCTGGATAAATAAATTAAACTTTAATTATCAAGATTTAATAAATCCATATTTCGCAATTTCCTTAGTTAGTCTTGGATTATATTGGTTTGCTTATAGAATCATTTAATATTAAATGATTCTTATTTTCTCGGCTTGTGGTCCTTTTTCTGTTTCTTCAACTGTAAATTTTACCCTAGTATTTTCTCTTAATTTTCTTCTATCTTCAGGGTTTACAGATCTGAGATGAACAAACAAATCTCCTCCTTTATCTCTTACCAAGAAACCATAACCTTTACTAGGGTCAAACCACTTGATTGTGCCAGACTCAGATTTTAAGGCTCTCTTTATTTTTCTTCCATAAATAAAACCTAATATAGATAAAAAACCTAAGCTCCAAAATAAGATAAAAGAAATTGTCCAGGTATTTTGTACAAAAAAGGAAGAGGCTTTTAAGAAAAAGAAAACATAAATAGCTGCAAAGAAAGCACTTGTTATTAAAGATCTAAAAATCATCGTATCAACTATAATTATTATAGTTGATAAAGGTTAATTGTTCTTATTTAGAGCAGTTTTTGTATTTCTTTTATTTGGATATCCAAAAGCTTAAGCTCTTTAGAGATCTCTTTATTTCTACCCATTTGTTTCTTAACTAGCTCTTGAGGTGCTTTGGAAATGAATTTTTTATTATTTAATTGTTTTGATATAGACTCATTTTCTTTCTTTAACTTAAAGATGCTTTTTTCTATTCTTTCCTTTTCTTCTTTTACCTTTATAAGGCCTTCAAGAGGTATTAACACCTTAAGATTCTTATGAAAATTTATAGCAGAAGGGGGAGTTTTATCATCACTCTCAATCCATTTCAAAGAACTAAGACCTGACAAATTACATATAAGGTCTTTATATTCTTCCGATCTTTTATGGTCTTTTTTATCACCATCTTTTAGTAAAACCAATATCTTTATAGAGGGCTTGATATTCATCTCTCCTCTAATGTTTCTGATACCAGACACTACTTGCTTTACCCACTCTATGTCATCAAATTCTTTTTTATTAATATTTGTTTTCTCATTAGGGTAGTTACTTATCATAATGCTTTCAAATTTACTCTTATGATCTTTCTTAAATTGCTGCCAAAGTTCTTCAGTAACGAAAGGCATAATAGGGTGAGCCAATCTTAATGTCTCCTCTAAAGTTGATACTAGAGATGTTAAAATAGACTTCTTTTCTTCTATTTTATAATTCTGGCTAGAAAGACGGATTTTACTTATTTCTATATACCAGTCACAGAATTCATTCCAAATAAAATCATAAATAGTCTGCGTTATGAGATCGAATCTAAATTCATCAAAATATAAATTTACTTTTTGAGAAGTTTCTTTTAATTTTTCTCTTATCCACACATCAGCTGAATCTTTAGATTCTTTTCGTCCTAATCCATCAATTTCGGAAAGTTGTAAGTTTATAAATCTAGCTGCATTCCAGAGTTTATTGCAAAAGTTTCTATAACCTTCTACTCTTTTCATATCAAAATTTACATCTCTAGACCCTGAAGCCAAGGAGCAATATGCGAGTCTTAGGGCGTCTGTGCCATAGGGTTCTATGCCTTTTGGAAATTCTTTAAGAGTTTGGCTTTCTATTTTTTCTTTCATTTTAGGTTGCATTAGGCCTTCAGTTCTTTTCTTTAATAATTCTTCAATACCTATACCGTCAATAATGTCTAAGGGGTCAAGAATGTTTCCTTTAGATTTAGACATTTTCTGACCCTCAGAATCTTTTATTAATCCATGAATAAAGATCTTCTTAAAGGGCACCTCTGAAATAAAATGTGTGGTCATCATTATCATTCTTGCTACCCAAAAAAAGATAATATCGAAACCGGTAACTAAGACATTACTTGGATGGTATTTCTTCAATAAATTATTTTTTGAGGGCCATCCAAGAGTAGAGAACGTCCATAAAGCTGATGAAAACCAAGTATCAAGAACGTCTTCTTCTTGATTAATTTTTTCATTGGGATCTAGATTGTATTTTTTTCTTATATTTTCTTCATTTTCTCCTACATATATATTTTTGTCTTTATCTAACCAAGCTGGAATTCTATGTCCCCACCAAAGTTGCCTACTTATGCACCAGTCTTGGATCTCATTCATCCAAGCAAAGTAAGTGTTTTCCCAATTTTTTGGAATAAATTCTGTTTGCTCTTTTTTTACAACATCTACAGCAACTTTTGACATCTTTTTTACATTTAAGAACCATTGATGAGTAAGTAAAGGCTCTAGAATAGAGTCACTTCTATCACCGCGAGGAATAGATGTCTTATAAGGCTCAATTTTTTCTAATAATTCTAGTTTCTCCATTTCTTTAACTACCTTTTTCCTTGCCTCAGTTACAGTTAATCCTCTAAAAGTCTTAGGTACTTCATTATTTAGAGTTCCATCTAAATTAAGAGTATTTATTAAAGGAAGCTTATGTTTTTTTCCAATATCAAAATCATTAAAGTCATGACCTGGAGTTATCTTTACGCAACCGGTCCCAAATTCAGGGTCTACAAAATCATCTCCAATGATAGATATTTCCCTGTTTGATAGAGGGAGTTTAATCTTTTCACCTATGATATTTTTATATCTGCTGTCTTTAGGGTTTACAGCTAAAGCAGTATCTCCAAGCATTGTTTCAGGTCTAGTTGTGGCAATTGTTACAAAATCTCCTTTAACTAAAGGATATTTAAAAAACCATAGACTTGTATTCTCTTCTAGATTGGAAACCTCTAAGTCAGAAACAGCTGTTTGTAGAGTTACATCCCAGTTAACAAGCCTTTGACCTCTGTAAATTAATCCTTCTTCATAAAGCCTTATAAATACTTCTTGGACAGACTTGCTCATTTCTGGACTCATTGTGAAAGCTTCTCTAGACCAATCTACAGAAGAACCAAGCCGTCTAAGTTGATTTGTAATATTATTTCCTGATTTATCTTTCCATTCCCAGACTTTTTTAATAAATTCTTTTCTACCTAAACCTTCACGACTTAGACCTTTTTTTTCAAGCTCTCTTTCAACAACCATTTGAGTTGCGATCCCTGCATGATCGGTTCCTACTTGCCATAAAGTGTCATAACCAGACATTCTTTTGTGTCTTATCAGAGCATCCATTAAGGCATTTTGGAAACCATGACCCATGTGGAGTGAGCCAGTGATATTAGGAGGAGGAATCATAATACTAAAAGAGGGCTTCCTGCTTTTAGGGTTAGCCTTGAAATACCCTGAAGATTCCCACTCTTTATACCATTTTTTTTCAATGGCCTGAGGGTTAAAAACTTTTTTCATTTTTAAGTTTCTTCAAATATAGGATTTAGTCCCATAGATTTACACTCTTTCCATGTGTTAGCAGCTCTTTCTCTTAATGTAGAATCATCATTAATAACTAATTGGTAATAGTAAAGGTATTCAGAAATTTGATTAGGTAAATCAGGACTTATATTTAATAATATTTTTTGATCTTTTTCACCAAAGATACTCCCTGGGTAGCCTATCTCTACAAATATTTTGTCTTCTTTTTTGTGAGTTAAATTATGAGGTAATATCACATCTTCTGGAAATATCCACAAAAGCTCATCAAGCTTTTCTGCTTCTTTCGCTGATTCGCAGCGGATATCAATTTTATCTGCTACAGGGTACTCATCTTCTTCTAAGAATATTGAAGAGGCTAATTCACATGCATATTCAAGTGCTTCTTCTGTAGAAGAACCTGCTGAAAGGAATTTAGTTTGTAGCATTCTTTGAATCAGATTAAGACTGATCTAAAAGATAGTTACTCAGCAATGGTACAGGTCTACCAGAAGCTCCTTTTGCCTTACCTCCCATCCATGCTGTTCCGGCAATATCCAGATGTGCCCAGCTATATTCCTCTGCAAATCTTGAGAGAAAGCAAGCAGCTGTAATGGTTCCTGCTCTACCTCCAATATTAGCTAAGTCAGCAAAGTTACTGTCTAGATCTTTTTTATAAACATCCCAAATTGGTAATTGCCAAGCTCTATCATTCGAAGCAGTTCCAGCTTTAAGAAGTTTTTGTGCAAGTCTTTCATTATTACTCAAAAGAGCTGAAGTTGAATGACCCAAGGCCACAACACAAGCTCCCGTAAGTGTTGCTATATCAACAACAGATTCAGGTTTAAATCTTTTTGCATAAGTTAATGCATCAGCTAAAACTAGCCTTCCTTCTGCATCAGTATTTAAGATCTCTACAGTTAGACCAGATAAGGTTTTAACAACATCTCCAGGTTTAGTTGCTTTACTTCCAGGCATATTTTCAGCACTAGCAACTATCCCAACAACATTTATAGGTACTTTTAGTTCAGCTATGACCTGCATTGTTCCTATAACACTTGCTGCTCCGCACATGTCATACTTCATTTCATCCATAGCAGCTCCGGGTTTCAAACTTATTCCCCCAGTATCAAAAGTTATGCCTTTACCTACTATGATATGTGGTTTCTCTGTTTTCTTTCCTCCATTATGCTTTAGGGTGATTAGTTTTGACTCTTCGGCACTACCTGCTCCTACTGAAAGGAGGCAATCCATACCCATTTTCTTCATTTCTTTTTCACCGAACACAGAACAGTTTAGGGAAGAATATTTTCTTGCAGCTGATCTAGACTCTTTGGCTAAATAAGTCGGTGTGCAGACATTTCCTGGAAGGTTACCTAAATCTTTTGCAACATTAGAACCCCTTCCAATTGCTTGTCCAATTTTGATACCTTCTTTTAATTTCTTTAAAGAAGCAGAAGAATTAATTGTCAAAGAAACCTTTTTTAGAAGAATTTTTTTCTGATTCTTTTTATTTAATTTTGCATCGTAAGTATAGCTATTATTCTCACATAGAAAGGCTATTTGTTTAATAATCCAATCATCACCTTCACCTAAAACATTAAGTCTAGGTATAGAAATGAAAGCATTTGGTGCTCCACTTGAAATAGCAGCACTTACCATTTTTTCTAGTATCCTGACACAATCTTGACGAGATAATTTCTTCCCTTTTTTTCCGCAACCAACTATATAAGTTCTTTGAGCACGAACTCCTGGTAGAGCGGGCAAGTAATTTCCCTCACCTAATTTCCCCTTTAGCTCCCCTAACTTTCTAAGTTTTTTTAAATGGCCTCCACTTACAGTATCTATTTTTCTTAATTCTTCAGTAAAAGATCCTTCGTAGGTTCCAACTATTAAACTTCCGGAGGGTGTTTTAACAATGTCCCCCACATTTTTTTTGTTTAAATTTACGGATAAGCGCTTTTTCATACTTTACTCCTAAAGTTCATTTATACTTAGATTTTACTTAACAATTTGTTTTTCAAATCATCTTAATTGAAACAATATTACCCTTTTCTTGTCGAATTTATATTTCAATACCAAAATAAATCAATTTATTATTAAAACTATATGATCTTACAACGTTATTTACTGAAAGATATTTTCTCACATACAGGAGCTGTAGGTTTAGTTTTTCTACTTGTAATTTTAGCTTCAAGATCTATTCAATATTTGGAGCAAGTGTCTAGAGGCGAACTTAGTTCTGACATTGTTTTTTGGGTAATTCTATTTAGATTACCTGAATTTTTAGAAATAATAATTCCAATTAGCTTTTTTTTGGGAACAGTATTAGTTATAGGAAGGCTATGCTCTGATAATGAGATGATTATCTTCGAACAAAATGGTTACTCCAATGCAAAGATACTTAAATTATTTTTGTTTAGTTCTCTGTTTTTTGCCTTAATAACGAGTTTACTTTCTTTTTGGATCTCTCCAACTTTTAAGTCTAATTTAGAAGACCTTACTAACCAAAGTTCTTTTAAGGAAGATTTTAATTCTATGCAACCTGGTAAGTTTTCAATCTTAAAAGACAACTCAGTTTTTTATGCAGAGGATAAGAAAGAAGGTTTGTTTGTTAATGTCTTTTTAAAATTTCCTAATAATGACTTGCCTAAATCTACGGAATTCCTAACTGCACAAAATGCTTTTATCTCTCAAGAGGATCCCAATGTAGTTATTTTTGAAGATGGTTATACTTTTAATAAAGACAAAGATAAACAAATAAAGATGAACTTTAAGTCTCTATCGATTGACCTAGATAGTAATCTTTCTAAACCTTCAGAGGAAGTAAATCAGACCATAAATAATAAAACTGAGTTGTCTCTAATTGATTTTACATGGAAGATTTCAATGCCTCTACTTACAGTAATAGCAGTTTTTCTGGCTTTACCGCTTAGCAGGGTTAGACCAAGAAAGGGTAGATATTCTAAGGTGTTGCCTTGCATATTAGTTTTCTTGATTTATTTAGGTTTATTACTCTTAGTAAAAGGCTGGTTAGACGAAGGAAAGATTCTGTTTTCTTCAAGTTTGCTTTTGATTCATTTCTGTTTTTTTCTTTTGGGATTATATTTTATGTCAAAATTTTCATTTATTAAGAACCTCCAATGAAACTACTTTTAGGAGACCTAATAGAAAGAGATATAAGCTATCAAGTACTACTCTCATTATTAATAGTTATGATTCTTATTGGAGGAATAGACTTTATATTTCTTTTTTTAAATGAGCTATCTGATTTATCTCTCTTATATAACCTGAAAGAGATTCTCATTTATTGTTTAAAAAGTTTCCCCTATAGATTGTTCGATTTAACTTCTTATATCTGCTTAGTAGGTCTTATAGTAGGAATCGGTTCTTTAAGTGATAGGGGAGAGCTAATAGGTGCACAAATCTTAGGGAAATCTTTAACTTCAATAGCTGTAGCTGCTTTTAGACCAGTTTTGTTAATTATGATTTTAGGTTTGTTGGCTTCCCAATTTGTCATTCCGGGTTTATCTCAGTCCGCAGAAGAAAATAGATCTCTTCTTCAAGAGAAAGTTGAATATGATCTTTCCTACTGGAATAGAAATGACCAAAACATTAGTTCTTTTGTTTCTGCTCCGGAAAGAGGTCGTATTCTTGGACTCACTATTTATGAATTAGATGACAATGATAGGATTTCAAGAGTTATTTACACTCAAGAAGCTTTTCTTAATTTTGGAAGATGGGAATCAAAGAATAAAGAAATTATTAACCTCCAAAATATTGCTACCCAGACACAAGACGGTTTAGAACGTCTTCCTGTTTTGAATTTAGACCTAGATCAAATGCTGTCTCCCAGATATCTTTCTTTGACTAACTTATATATCCAGTCTAAAGAAACTTTTTCTAAGTATAGAAAGAAACAATTATCTTTGGAGTTTTGGAGAAAAATTCTTCAGCCAATGGTTACTTTTTCTTTAGTTTTGTTAGCAATGTCATTTTTATTTGGACCTATGAGAGAGAATAAGACTGGACAAAGAATTTTAATTGCAATCGGAGTTGCTTTTATAGTTGATTTAAGTCAGAAATTATTTGGTAGTATTTCTGTAGTCTCAGAAGTTCCAACAATAGTTTCTGTTTTATTGCCTGTAGTATTTATAATTTTTATTTCATTAATTTTGCTTAAAAGAGTTTAAAGCTACCCTAATCCGTTTTTACGACTCTAGTCTTTGTAGCAATATCGGACCAAGATAAATTATTTTTGTTAAACAGAATCCAAAAGTATCCAATTCCTATAAAAAGAAAAGAGATAACTGATATTAAACATCTAAGATAAGTCTGCTTCATATTGAGCTTAGATTCGTTACTGGAAACTAATTTAATCTTCCATGCTTGCATCCCTGTAGTTTGACCATCATTGGTTAGCCAGAAGTAAGAGTAAAAAAGAGGCCCTACAAGAATTGAGATAAGAAATTGTATGACAGACAAGAGAGTTCCAGGTTTAGGGTATTCTCCATTAATAAAAACAAGGAGAAGACTAGCAACGATTATGATTGCTGCAATAAGCAAAGAGTCATAAATTAAAGCTAAAATTCTTTTTAAAAATCCTGCTGAGTTCATAAATAGTTTGGATCTAAACGCATAATTGATTATTCTAAAGTATTACAAACTAACTTTATGTCTAAAGATTTACAAGATTCAAGTTCCACAGCTTTTTTTGGCCACCCCATAGGTCTTAGGACTCTTTTCTTCACAGAGATGTGGGAAAGAATGTCTTATTATGGAATGAGAGGCCTTTTGGTTTTGTATATGACGATCGGAGTAACAGGAAATCCTGGTATGGATTGGTCAAATATTCAAGCTAACGCAATATATGGTATTTATGCAGGAATGGTTTATTTTCTAGCCGTTCCTGGTGGTTGGATAGCTGACAATATCCTTGGATATCAAAGATCCGTTCTAATAGGGGCCTTAATAATAACTTTAGGGCATTTCACTCTTGCTATACCCTTTGAGCAGACTTTTATTCTTGGTCTAGTTTTTGTAGCTTTAGGTACTGGTCTCTTAAAACCAAATATTTCTTCAATAGTGGGTCAGTTATATAGTCAAAATGATTCTAGAAGAGATTCAGGATTCACAATTTTTTATATGTCTATAAATATTGGATCTATGTTGGGGTTTGCTGTTTGTGGTTGGCTTGGTGAGAAAGTTGGTTGGCATATAGGGTTTGGTGCTGCTGGTATAGGAATGCTTTTTGGAGTGATCCAATTTATTCTTTTCCGACACCACTTAGGTGATGCAGGCAAGTACCCAAATAAAATTAATGCACAAACCAGAAGGAATTACATCAGAGGACTTGGGCTCGTTATTTTTATTGTAGCTTCTATTATTATTTCGGGTATGGCCGGTTTTTGGTCAGTTGATCCAGTTTACTTTGCAGAAAGATTCAGAGATTTCTTAGTCATAATTTCAGTAATTTATTTTATTTATTTACTTTTCTTCGCTGGTCTCACTAAAGATGAAAAAAGAAATGTCTTGATGTTGTTACTTCTTTTTATAGGAGCAGCAGCATTTTGGTCAGGGTTTGATCAGTCAGCTGGTTCTCTTACTATCTTTACAAGAGATCATGTTAGCTTAACTTTTGGTTCTTTTACTGCACCTGTTAGTTGGACTCAGTTTTTAAACCCTTTATTTGTGGTAATGTTCGCTCCATTTTTTGCTTATCTTTGGGTTTTTCTTGGTAAAAGAAACTTAGACCCCAATATGCCTATTAAATTTGCTATAGGCCTTATCCTGATGGCTGTCGGTTTTATAGTTATGATCTTTGCCGTTAAGTTTGCATTAGTGTCTTCGCCGGTAGGGGTTCAATGGCTACTACTTACTTATCTTTTACATACTTTTGGAGAGTTAACTCTTTCACCAGTAGGCTTGTCAGCGTTCTCTAAATATTCTCCTAAAAAATATCTTGGGCAAATGATGGGGATATGGTTTTTAGCCTCTTCTTTAGGTGGAGTATTGGCAGGGCTATTGGGAGGAGAGGCTACTCAGTCTGGACTTCAATCCATGACTCCTGTATTTACTAATTTGGTGTATTACTGTCTAGTTATTGCTGGAATTTTAATAGCTTTATCTTTCTTCATTAAAGGAGTTACAGAAGATAAAAAGGATAAAAATTGAATCAGTTAAATTAGATCACATAGATTTATCGATTCTGAAAAAGTAAATAATAAGATCTAATTTATTTAGAGGAGATTAGCTTAAGAGTTTAGTCATCACCCTTAAGTATATTTCAACTAACTTTTCTAGTTCTTTGATGTTTACTGCCTCATCAATTTTATGAATAGAAGCGTTTAAAGGTCCTATTTCTACAACTTCACTTCCTGTGGGAGCAATAAACCTTCCATCTGAGGTCCCTCCTGCTGTTGATTGCTCCACATCATTGATACCTGTAACAGCAGATATGGATTCAACAACTGAATCAATCAAAGTATTGGATGTTGTGAGAAATGGAGAGCCACTTTCTTCCCATTCAGCAATAAAGTCTAAGTTATAGCTTTTTAGTATTCCTTCAACAGCTTCTTTAACTGTCTGGGAAGATATGGATGGGGAATATCTTACATTTAACTTTAATTGCATTTCACCTGGAATAACATTGTGGGCTCCAGTTCCAGCATTAATATTAGATACTTGAAGGATGCTGTCAGGAAATTTACCTGTTTCATCTGGCCATTTTAGATTTACTATTTCTTGTAGAGCATAGGAACCCAAATGAATTGGGTTTTTTGCATTATGCGGATAAGCGGCATGTCCCTGAATGCCTTTTATGTTTATTACCCCATTAATTGATCCTCGTCTTCCTACTTTGATCACATCACCTAACTTTTTTTCAGCTGTTGGTTCACCAACCAAACACCAATCTATTTTTTCACCATTTTCTGTTAAGTATTTAATTACTTTTTTTACTCCATCTTTTGCCGGCCCTTCCTCATCGCTCGTTAACATAATACTTAGCTTTCCATTAGGGTTTCCATTTTCTTTACAAAACCTCTCAGCTGCTACTACAAATGCAGCGACACTTCCTTTCATATCCGCAGTCCCTCTTCCATATAAAAGTCCATCTCTTTCTGTGGGCTCAAAAGGATCATTAGTCCACTCTTCAATAGGACCTGTGGGAACTACATCTGTATGGCCGAGTAATGTGAGAGTTTTTTTGCCTTTTCCATAGGTTGCCCAAAGGTTGGATACCTCTCCAAAAGGCAAGTGGTTTATTTCAAATCCTAATTTCTCGAGACGAGCAGCAACCAATTCTTGGCAACCTTCATCTAAAGGCGTTATTGATTGTTTTCTAATAAGTTCTTTAGTTAGTTCTAATACTTCAGACATCTTTAATTATTAGAGTGTAGATCGTCATTCAAACTGACCTTTTTTGGGTTTGGTTTGCATTGAACTTTACCTGTCAAAGAGTTTCTTATAAAAAGAAGGTCGTCTTTAAAAGCTAGCTCAGACGCTTTTACTTCTTTTACTTCATCTTTAGATTGGATTAGTTCTATTTTAGTACCAGCAGTAATATATAAACCTGCTTCAATGATACATCTATCTCCTAGGGGAATTCCGAGACCTGAGTTAGCACCTAACAAACAATCTTTACCTAATGATATAAGAGTTTCATTTCCTCCAGATAGAGTCCCCATTGTGCTAGAGCCTCCTCCAAGGTCACTTCCTTCTCCGATCACTACACCTTGAGAAATTCTGCCTTCTACCATACTCTTACCTAGAGTACCTGCATTAAAATTAACAAAACCCTCATGCATTACTGTAGTGCCTTTTCCAAGGTAAGCACCTAGCCTCACTCTTTGACTATTTGCTATTCTTACCCCTTCAGGTATAACGTAATCAGTCATAGGGGGAAATTTGTCTATAGAGATAACATGAGTATGTAGATTATTTCCTAATTTATTATTCAACTCCGTATGCTCTAAATCAGCAGGATCAAAAGGGCCATGAGAAGTCCAAGCTACAGTTGGAAGTATAGAAAATATTCCATCTAAATTTATTTGGTTAGGTTTTACTAGCCTATGTGAAAGAAGGTGAAGTCTGAGGTAAGAAGAAGGCACATCATGAGGAGGATCTTCAGAGTCTATTATTACTACAACACCCTCGTGTGATCCTAAGTCCTCATCTATATATTGGAATTCTTTATTGAATTTACGAAGTTCTGGTTTTATTCCATCAGGAATGGGGCAACTTAAATTTCCTTCTTTATATTCAACAAGCTCTTTTATTTTATTTGTTATCAGTTTGGAAGGATTAATAAGCGCCTTGGGGTAATAAACTTCCAACCATTCCCCTTTGGAATTCTTGGAACCTATTCCTATTGCTAACCATTTACTCATAAGCATACATATTAAAGATTAAGAGGCGCAGAATAATAGACCTCGTAGTTCTCTAGTCAACTTTTTAACTATATTTTTTTATCTAAAGACCCTTTTAATTCTTGTATCAATTTCTCTAATTCCTGCTTTTTTAAGAAAGGAGTTTCTTCTGGTGAGCAGATACAGAATCTATCTTCAGCTCTTTCTCCATAGGTAGCAATCCTCGCTTTTTTAATAGAGGCATCATTTTGGGTAAATACTTTGCATATAGTTGAAAGTAAACCTGGCCTATCTGCTGTTTTTATATCCAATTGCGTCCATCTGTTTGACATGTCATGTTTTATCTTTATCTGAGTTCCTTTTCTTAAAGTTTGAAAGTATATAGGTATCCTTCTTTGGACAAATTTAGGTTTTAGAATATCTTTATCTAAAGAACTTGAAATAGTCTTTTCTACTCTATCTTTTTTTTCTTTAGACAAATCAAGGAGCCCACCTTTATTGTCTGAAACTATTATGTGATCCAAACAATACCCATTTTTTGTTCCATACAATTTAGCATCTAAAACATTAATATTATTGGCATCTAATTCACCAATAATAGTGCTAAATACATTTCTTCTATCGTATGTGTAGACTAATAGGGATTGAGCTTCTGATGAGCTCTTTTTAGAAAGGAATTTAACAACAGTTTTTGGAGAGATCTCAGTAATTTGCTGGCTATGCTCTAAGATTAACTGAGGAGAATGATCTTGAAAATAATTAGGGTAAAAATTTTCCCATAAATCTTTGAATTTACTACGATGTTTTTGTTGGATTGATGGTAGTAACTTTTCAACTTCCTTTTTAGAATATCTAGAGATTTCTTCCATAGAATTTAAAGAATTAAGAGTTTTGAAGTACAGGTCATTCAGTAAAGTTTCATTCCATGAATTCCACAAATTTGGATTAGTCGCTGAAATATCAGCAACAGTTAAGCAGTACAAATAATTTAATCTCTCTTCTGTTCTAATTAGATCTGAAAAATTTTCAATCACACTTGCTTCAGTCAGATCTTCTTTTTGAGAAGTAATAGACATTTTAAGGTGGTTTTTTACTAACCAACTAACTAGTTCAGAGTCTTTATTTGATAGCATGTGCCTTACACAAAATCTTTTTGCTATCTTAGTGCCAAGACCAGAATGATCCTTACCTCTGCCTTTGCCGATATCATGGTAAAGACCGGCTATATATAAAAGCTCTAGTTTTGGAATCTTTTTAATTAAGTCGGAAGCTAAAGGATAAGTATTTTTAGAAGTTCCTAATAACAGTCTTCTCATATTTCTTAGTACTTGAAGAGTATGTGCATCTACCGTGTATATATGAAAAAGATCATATTGCATTTGTCCCGTTACTCTTCCAAATTCAGGAAGGTATTTTCCTAGAATTCCTAGAAGTTTCATTTGCTCTAACTGAGTTACCATCAGTCTTTTAGATCGCAGTAATTCCATGAAGAGGTCTATATTCTTTTTTTCTTTTCTAAAGGAGGAATTAATAAGTACTTTGCTTTCTTTAAGTTTCTTTTGAGTTTGAGAGTGGATCCCTTTAATTTTTGGGTTTTTACATAGTGTTACAAAGATCTTCAGTATTAGCGAAGTATCCCTTTTAAAACTTTTATTGCTTCTGAGGTGAATTAGATTGTCCTTTAAAACAAAATCTTTATCTTTTAAAACTAATTTAGACTTTTTAGGTTTTATTAAATTTTCTTTAAACCCTTGTATTACAGAAGAGTTAATCTCAGAAATACTCAATGCTGACCTAAAATACCTATGCATCAACTTTTCAGCTGCTGCATCAATTTTACTTATCTTAGGAAAAAGTTTTTTTGCTATTTCAGTTTGATAGTTTAATAAAAGTCTATCTTCTTCTCTATTTGCCTCTTCATGAAGTAGAAACCTTAGTGTCCAAAGTAGAAGCTTGCTTTTATTTAATTCTTTTTTATCCTCCTCGCTAAATATTTTTTTGTAATTGCCTAACTTAAGCCCTTTTCTTGAATAATTAAGGATAAGCCACTCTAGAATATGGATGTCTCTTAAGCCTCCAGGAGAGGACTTAATATTTGGTTCTAAATTATATTCAGTATTATCAAATCTATTATGTCTTTCAGTTTGTTCATCTAGCTTTGCTATAAGAAATTTTTCTTTATTCCAGATATCTTTACTATTAATTATCTCATTGGTAATTTTTTTTAAAGAAAGGTCTCCAGCCAAGAATCTTGATTCTAATAAATTGGTAAATGCTTGAAGATCACACTTAGCTATATTCTTCTCTTCCTTATCGCTTCTGACACTATGTCCTATATCCAAGTTAAGATCCCACAAGGTACCTATAAATTTTTCCACTTTATTTTTATTTTCCTTATTCAGTCTCCCCTTGTGAAGAATTAATAGATCAATATCTGAGAAGGGGTGTAGTTCCTGTCTTCCATATCCACCTACAGCAAATATACCTAAATCTTCTTTGTTGCTGAGGCCATGATATTTCCATACGGAAGATATCAATTCATCGGTTTTATATGATCTTTCTTTAAGAAAAGTCTCAATGTTTCGAAAGCTAGATTTTCTTCTACTTATCCATTCATTAAATTCTTCGCTTGTCTTGTCTCTAAGATTCGAAGAGGTTAGCTTAAATTCATCCAACGAAAGTATATTTGAGGACATGGTTTTAAAAGATTTCTTCTGACCTCTTTGTTAGGACTTCATAGCCATTACTGGTAACAGTTATTGTATGTTCCCATTGCGCAGAATTTCTTCCATCTTTTGTTTCTACAGTCCATCCATCGATAAGAGATTTAGTGAACTTTGTACCTATGTTAATCATAGGTTCTATCGTAAAACACATTCCCTCTTTGAGTTCCATTCCCGTTTTTGACTCACCATAGTGAAGGACTTGAGGATCTTCATGATATATTTCCCCAATACCATGACCACAATATTCTTCTACTACTGAGTAATGATTCTTCTCAGCATGAGTTTGTATTTCATAGCCTATGTCTCCCAAAAAAGCTCCGGGTTTAACTACTTCTATTGCTCTATAAAGACATTCTTGAGTAACCTTCACAAGTCTCTCATTATGAGCTTGCGTCTTTCCCACCAAAAACATTTTTGAAGTGTCTCCATGCCAGCCTTCTTTTATAACAGTTACATCAATATTTAAAATATCACCATCTTTTAGAACCCTACCAAAATCAGGTATGCCATGACAAACTACTTGATTAACACTACTACAAATAGTGTGTTGGAATCCTCTGTACCCAATGTTTGCCGGTATAGCCTTTTGCTCATTAACAATAAAATCATGACAAATTCTATCTAATTCACCAGTAGAAATTCCTGGTTTTACCAAAGGTGAAATCATTTCTAGAACCTCAGCAGCTAATTTTCCTGCTTCACGCATCTTCTCTATTTCTTTAGAAGTCTTAATCATTTATTTATTTATTAATCTTTTAAATAGACATGAGTTATATTCTTCATTATAGTGCGGTTTTAATGCCAAAAAGCATTAAAATCATAAAAGTGAGATACAGAAAACATTCTGTCTCACTTTTTTTTTATCAACCTTTTTCTCAAATTTTAGGCTCTAAATAGATGAAGCTACCAAAGGCCGTATTAGCATTAGCAGACGGCTCTACCTTCTCAGGAATAAGCATAGGAGCTTCTGGAGGAGCGAATGGTGAAATAGTTTTTAATACATCCATGACAGGGTATCAAGAAATACTTACTGACCCATCTTACGCTAAACAAATTATTACTTTAACTTACCCGCACATAGGGAATACGGGTATAAATTCTGAGGATGTAGAGTCTGAAAAAATTTGGTCTTCTGGACTTGTAATAAAAGATCTTCCTATCTGTACAAGCAATTGGAGAAAAGAAGAAGATCTAAGCAAATTTTTATACTCAAAAGGAACTGTCGCTATATCAAATATTGATACTCGTCGTTTAACTAAATTAATAAGAGAGAAAGGAGCACAATCAGCAGCAATTATTGCTGGAGAAAATGCATCTAAAGATAAAGCAATAGCTTTGGCTAAAGAATTTAAGGGTCTATCTGGACTAGATTTAGCCAAAGAAGTGACGACAAAGCAGCCTTATGAATGGAAAGAAGGGGAATGGCGCAAAGAAGAAACAAAAAAGAGATTTAAGGTAGTGGCATTAGACTTCGGAATTAAAAAGAACATTCTAAGGATTCTTTACCAAATGGGCTGTGAAGTAATTGTCTTACCAGCTAAAAGTGGTCTAAAGGACATATTAGAATTGAATCCAAGTGGGATTTTTCTTTCTAATGGACCAGGAGATCCTGAGCCTTGTGACTATGCTATTGATACTATAAAAAAATTAATGGATATATCCATTCCGATCTTTGGAATATGTCTTGGGCATCAGCTTTTATCCCTAGCATTAGGAGGAAAAACTGAAAAAATGAAATTTGGTCATCATGGAGGTAACCATCCAGTTAAAGATGTAAATTCAAATAAAGTTTTTATTACCAGCCAAAATCATGGATTTACAGTTTCTGAAGACTCTTTACCTCAGGAGGTAGAGATAACCCATCGATCTTTATTTGATGGGACTATACAAGGCATTAGACATAGTAAGCAGCCTTTTTTTAGTTTTCAAGGTCACCCTGAGGCAAGCCCAGGTCCTCAAGATATTAATTGCCTGTTTGGAAACTTTATAAAAGATATGGAGAGTTTTATTGCCTAAAAGACAAGATATTGAATCAATTTTAATTTTGGGTGCTGGACCGATAGTCATCGGTCAGGCTTGTGAGTTTGATTATTCTGGAGCGCAAGCCTGTAAGGCATTGAGAGAAGATGGGTACAAGGTCATTCTAGTTAATTCAAATCCAGCAACCATAATGACAGATCCTTCATTAGCTGATGCTACTTATATAGAGCCTATACATTGGAAAACTGTAGAAAGAATAATTGATAAAGAAAGACCTGATGTGATCTTGCCTACGATGGGAGGGCAAACGGCACTAAATACAGCACTTGATTTGAATAGAGAGGGTGTTTTAGAGGCCTACGATGTGCAGATGATAGGAGCTACCAAGGAGGCAATAGATAAAGCAGAAGATAGAGATTTATTCTCTGAATCAATGAGAAAGATTGGTCTAAGAACTCCTAAAGCAGCTCTAGCCCATGATTTAAAAGAAGCAAATAAAATTTTAGAAGACATAGGATTTCCATGTGTTTTAAGACCCAATTTTACTATGGGAGGTGCTGGAGGAGGAGTTGCATATAACTATGAAGAATTTGAAGATATATGTTTGAGAGGGTTTGACCTTTCTCCAACTTCAGAAATTTATATCGATCAGTACCTCGAAGGCTGGAAAGAGTATGAAATGGAAGTGGTAAGAGATAAAAATGACAACTGTATTATTGTTTGTAGTATTGAAAACTTAGATCCTATGGGAGTCCATACTGGAGATTCTATAACTGTTGCCCCAGCTCAAACTTTAACTGACAAAGAATTTCAATCTATGCGTAATGCCTCTATGCAAATACTTAGAGAGGTAGGAGTTGAAACGGGAGGGTCCAATGTTCAATTTACTATCAATCCGGTAGATGGAGAAATGCTAGTAATTGAAATGAATCCTAGAGTTTCAAGGTCTTCTGCTTTAGCTTCAAAGGCTACTGGATTTCCTATAGCGAAAGTAGCTGCAAAATTGGCTGTTGGCTATACATTGGACGAGTTAACTAATGATATTACCGGAGGAATAATTCCTTCTTCTTTTGAACCCTCTATAGATTATGTAGTCACTAAAATCCCGAGGTTTAACTTTGAGAAATTCCCTCAAGCTGAGCCTGTTCTAACAACCCAAATGAAATCTGTAGGAGAAGTTATGGCTATTGGAAGGACTTTCCAAGAATCATTTCAAAAGGCTATTAGAGGTTTAGAAATAGGAAAAGATGGGTTCGATGAAATATATGACTCTTCAAAAGAAGACATTTCTTTTTTAAAGAAAAAAATGTCTACACCAAGTCCTGATCGAATATGGTACGTAGCTGATGCTTTAAGGTTTGGATTAGATACACAAGAAGTATTCAATCTAACAAAAATAGACCCTTGGTTTATTGCCCAAATAGAGGATCTAATAAAAGAAGAGGAATCCTTAAATGGATTGGATATTAAATCACTCTCCAAGGAGAAGTTATATGCCATGAAACAAAAGGGTTTTTCAGATAGAAGACTATCTTTTTTATTAAATACTAGTGAATTATCCATACGAAAAAAGAGAAAAGAGTTAGGTGTTAAACCAGTTTTTAAAAGAGTAGACACTTGTGCAGCTGAGTTTAGTTCTTCAACTGCTTACATGTATTCAACTTATGAAGAAGAATGTGAATCTAATCCGACAGATAATAAAAAAGTAATAGTTTTAGGCGGTGGTCCGAATAGAATTGGGCAAGGAATTGAATTTGATTATTGCTGCGTTCATGCTTCTTTGGCAATTAAAGAAATTGGTTTTGAATCAATTATGGTTAACTGTAATCCTGAAACAGTTTCAACTGACTATGATGTCTCGGATCGTTTATATTTCGAACCTATAACACTAGAAGATGTCCTGGCTATAATAGATCTAGAAGATCCAGAGGGCGTGATAATACAGTATGGAGGTCAAACCCCTTTAAAATTAGCTAAAGATCTGGAAGAAAATGGAGTAAAAATATGGGGAACTTCCCCAGATTCAATTGATTTGGCAGAAGACAGGGGAAGATTTCAAGAATTTGTGCATAAATTAGAATTGCTGCAGCCACCTAATGGCTTAGCTACTAATTTAAAAGAAGCTTTAGAGGTTTCAAAAAGAGTCGGATTTCCTCTTGTTGTAAGACCTTCATATGTTCTTGGAGGAAGGGCAATGGAGATCGTTTACAACCAAATAGATTTAGAGAACTATCTAGTCGATGCAGTTGAGGCAAGTGAAGAAAGCCCTGTGCTCTTAGATAGCTTTCTGAATCAAGCTGTTGAACTTGATATAGAAGCAGTTTGTGATGGCAAGACAGTAATAATAGGAGGAATTCTTCAGCATATTGAGCAAGCAGGAATTCACTCTGGGGACTCAGCTTGCTCCCTGCCACCTTACAATATGGACCAAAGGTTAATTAAAGATATTCATAAAATGGTTAAATCTATTGCCTTAGAGATTAATGCAATTGGGTTGATTAATGTACAACTTGCCTATTACGAAGACACTTTATATCTTTTGGAAGTAAACCCAAGGGCATCAAGGACCATCCCTTTTGTATCTAAATGCATTGGGAAGTCACTTGCTCAAATAGGCACAAAGTGTATGGCAGGTATTTCTTTATCTGAACAAGGCTTTCTCAAAGAGATTATCCCAAATTATTTTTCGGTTAAGGAGGCAGTTCTTCCTTTTGCTAAGTTTCAAGGTGTAGACCCCATCTTAGGGCCTGAAATGAAATCAACTGGAGAGGTTATGGGAACAGGTAAAAGCTTTGCTGAAGCATATGCGAAGGCTCAATTAGGAGCAGGTGAGAATATTCCAACTCAAGGCTGCGTCTTTTTAAGTGTTAGGAATTCTGATCAAAAGTATGTCGCGGATTTGGCTAAAGAATTTCATGATCTTGGATTTAAACTTGTAGCAACTAAAGGTACTGCAAAGTTCATTTCGGATAATGATCTTCCTGTAGCTGTTGTTAAGAAAGTTGCTGAAGGAAGACCCCATGTGGTTGATATGATGAAAAACGGAGAAATTCAATTGATCGTAAATACTACTGAAGGAAGACAGTCTATTTTAGATTCAGCTTCCATTAGAAGAACAGCCCTAGAAGAAAAAATATATTGCACAACTACTATAGAAGGGGGTAGAGCAGTTTGCGCTGTTCTAAGAAATAATCAACCTTGGGAAGTTGAAAGGTTACAAGACCTGCATAAAAATTTAAGTATATAATTTAGGTTATGCCACGTTTTCCTATGACAAAAGAAGGTGAGTCCTCCTTAATTGATGAGTTAAAAAAATTAAAATCGGAAGATAGATCTAAGGTTATCAAGGCTATTGCTGAGGCAAGAGAGTATGGGGATTTAAAAGAGAATGCAGAATACCATGCTGCAAAAGAACAACAGTCTTTAATTGAATCAAGAATTAGAGAGATAGAAAGTAAATTAGCAGATTCTCAAGTTATAGAAGTTACTTCGATTGAACCAACTGGAAAAGTTATATTTGGAACAACAGTTACAATTAAAGATTTGAAAGATAATAAATCCAGTATTTTTAAAATAGTTGGAGAAGATGAAGCTGAAGTCGCAGAAGGAAAGATTTCAGTGAATTCACCACTTTCTAGAGCTTTAATAGGCAAGGCTCAGCAGGAAGTAGTAAAGTTAGAAACACCAAGTGGAATAAAAGAGTATGAGATTATTGCCGTTGAGCACTTGTAAATTTGACTAGATCTTCAAAATCAATTTATGGAAAAGCTGATAGCTTTTCTAAGAATGCAAAAAACTTAGGCTTTAGATCTAGATCATCTTTAAAACTTTTAGAAATTCAAAATAAAGATAGGTTTATAAAACCTTCTTCTAAGGTTCTTGATTTGGGTTCTAGTCCAGGAGGCTGGTCTCAAGTAGCGGCCGAAATTTTAAACAAAAGTGGTCTTGTTTTAAGTGTAGATAAGAAATCCATGAAGCCAATAAGAGGTGTTCATTTTTTAAAAAAAGATATAAAACTCCTAGAAAAGAAAGATTTTCTAGTAAATAAAAAGAATATAAGAAACTTTGATATTGTTTTATCTGATATTGCCCCCAATATATCTGGTATAGCTGAAGTGGATGCAGCAAATATGGTAAGACTTTTAGATTCTATAAAATTTATTATAAAAAGTTATCTTAATATTAAAGGAAACGCTTTAATTAAGGTTTTCCATGGCGAGAGCTTTGATAATATGATTATTTTTATGAAAAGTGAGTTTCAAAAGGTTAAAATTAGAAAACCTAAGTCTTCTAGACCAAATTCTAGAGAGACTTATATTCTTGGATTAGGTAAAAAATAATGAGTGAATTATTAAAAAATGTCCTTATGTGGATCTTTATAGCGGTAACAATGTTTACTGTCTTTAGCAATTTTTCTTCAACAAATCAAAAAGAAGTTATAAGTTATTCAGATTTTCTAGCACAAGTAGAAAGTGACCAAGTGTTGAGTGTCCAATTTCTAAATGACAATTACACTATAAAAGGAACAACAGTTAATGGAACAAATTTTGAAACTGTAAAGCCACCATTTCTCCAAGATAATTTAAGCGAAATTCTAAGAGACCATAGGGTTTCAGTGATTGGAGAAAAACCTGAGACACAATCAATCTTTAAACAGCTTCTTATAGCAAGTTTCCCTATCCTAATAATCCTTGCGGTTTTTATTTTCTTCATGAGGCAAATGCAAGGTGGAATATCAGGTAAATCAGGACCAATGAGCTTTGGTAGAAGCAAAGCAAAATTACTTGAGGGAGGAAAAGTTAAGACTAACTTTTCAGATGTTGCTGGAATTGAGGAAGCTAAGGAAGAAGTTCAAGAGGTTGTAGATTTTCTTAAAGATCCTAGTAAATTTCAAAAACTCGGAGGAAAAATACCAACAGGAATTTTAATGGTTGGGTCTCCTGGAACAGGTAAGACTTTACTTTCAAGGGCTATTGCAGGTGAAGCACAAGTTCCATTTTTTACAATCTCAGGATCAGATTTTGTAGAAATGTTCGTTGGAGTCGGCGCTTCAAGAGTCAGGGACATGTTTGAACAAGCTAAAAGACAGTCTCCATGTATAGTTTTCATCGACGAAATAGATGCAGTTGGAAGGCACCGTGGGGCAGGTTTAGGTGGTGGACATGATGAAAGAGAGCAAACCCTTAACCAATTGCTCGTAGAAATGGACGGTTTTGAAAAAAATGAGGGCATAATTATTATTGCTGCAACAAACAGACCAGATGTTTTAGATCCAGCTCTTTTAAGACCCGGAAGATTTGATAGACAAATAGTTGTTCCTCTTCCAGACATTAGAGGAAGAGAGCAAATTCTAAAAGTACATATGAAGAAAGTACCACTAGGTGAAGATGTAGATGCTTCGGTAATCGCAAGAGGAACGCCTGGATTCTCAGGAGCAGATTTAGCAAATTTAGTCAATGAAGCAGCATTACTTTCAGCTAGAGCAGGAAAAAAACTTGTAGGTATGGAGCAAATGGATTTTGCTAAGGATAAAGTGATGATGGGAACTGAAAGACGCTCTATGGTTATGTCTGAAGAAGAAAAACTAAAAACTGCTTATCACGAATCAGGACATGCAATTGTAGGAAGGTCTTTAGAAGAGCATGACCCTATTTATAAGGTAACTGTTATTCCCAGAGGAAGAGCTTTGGGAGTTACTGTCTTTCTACCTGAAGAAGACAAGTATAGCTATAGTCGCCAATCTCTTTTAGACAGAATTTGTGGTCTTTATGGAGGAAGAATAGCTGAGGAGCTAGTTTATGGTAAGGAAGGTATAACAACTGGCGCTTCTAATGATATAGAAAAAGCAACTGAACTTGCTAGAAATATGGTTACTAGATGGGGGCTCTCAGAAGAACTAGGTCCAATGAGATATGGTGATGATACTGATGAACCGTTTTTAGGGAGATCAGTTGGAAGTAGTAAGCAAGATGTATCAGATGAAACTGCTTTCAAAATTGATAAAGAAGTTAAATCTATTCTTTCTGAGTGTTATCAGAAGTCAACTGAGATACTAGAAGAAAATATAGATAAGCTCCACTCCATGGCTAAGTCATTAATAGAATATGAGACTTTAGATTCTAACCAAATAGACGACATCATGGCAGGCGGAAAGCCTAGGTCTAATGCAGCAGAAGAGAAGAAACAAGATAAAAAAGATGATAAAAAAGATTCCTCTGTTGGAGATCCTGCTGAGCAGAATTAGAAATCTCTTTCGATGAAGCCGATAAACTTACCTGATTACTTTCCTCCGAGTTGGAAATTTGGTACAGATGGAATTAGAGGTCCAGTCGAAACAAATATGCACCCCCTCTTTATTGTTAAATTAGGATGGTCAGTTGGAAAAGTCCTTAAAGAAAAGGGTATAGACAGTGTAATTATTGGTAAGGACACCAGGATTTCAGGTTACATGATAGAGTCTTCTTTAGAAGCAGGTTTTATATCAGCAGGTATGAATGTAACCCTAGTTGGACCTATGCCTACACCTGGTATAGCTTTTCTTGCTAAGTCCACTAATCAGGCCGGTGCAGTTATAAGTGCTTCTCATAATACCTTTCAAGATAATGGAATTAAATTTTTTACAAATGAGGGATTTAAGTTTAATTATGAATTAGAAAGAAAGATCGAAAATACTTTGCTAGAAAGAAGCAACGTAGTTCGATCTGAAGACCTGGGTAAGGCATCTAGACTGAATGACGCTCAAGAAAGATATATAGATTTTTGTAGTTCTTGTTCTCCCAATTTAGATCTTTCAGATCTAAAGCTAATAGTAGATTGTGCTAACGGAGCTAACTATTCTATAGCTCCTAAGGTTTTCAAAAAGTTGGGAGCAGATGTAATTGAATTAGGTACAACCCCCAATGGAGTGAATATTAATCAAGATTGTGGTTCCACCAATCCAGATTCCCTTAGAAAAGAAGTTCTAGACAGAAAAGCAGATTTAGGAATAGCTTTTGATGGAGACGGAGATCGATTATTATTTGTGGATAAGAAAGGAAATGATCTGGATGGTGATGATCTTCTTTACACTTTAGTTTCAAGATCTATTAAGCAGCCTAATAAAGGGGCATTGTCAGGAGTAGTTGGAACTTTGATGACTAATAAAGCTTTAGAAGACTTTCTGGTAAAAGAAGAAATAGAATTTTTTAGAGCCGATGTTGGAGATAAATATGTTCTAAAAGAATTACAAGAAAGAAAATGGGTTTTAGGTGGTGAACCATCAGGACATATTATCTGCCTTGACTCTACAACTACAGGAGATGCTTTAATAGCTTCTTTAAAGATTCTAGATTCGATTAAAGAAATAAATTTTGATATAAGTAAAGCATTGGAGAATTTCAATAAATTTCCACAGGAGTCAGTAAGTTTTAAAGTATCAGACCCTAATTCTGTGATTATGGATACGAGTATTAGGTCTAAAGTCTCTAAACTAGAGACAAAACTTGGATCAGATGGGAGAGTTTTAATAAGACCATCTGGAACAGAAGATCTTATTAGGGTTATGGTAGAAGCAAAATCTAAAAACTTAGCAAAAGACTTAGCAAAAGAATTAGCTGACTATATTCTAAAGGCAGCATAAAAATCAAATGTTCATAGCTAATTGGAAAATGAATGGTTCTGAAGCCATGCTTAAGAAATGGCTAGCTGAAATTAAAGAAAATTTGAATCATGATGCAAGGAGTTCTTGCATTTTATGTCCTCCAGTTTGCTTTATATCTCAAGCTTCAAAAATTATACAAAGAGATGATTTGGGTTTGGGTTTAGGAGCACAGGATGTAGACCCTGAAACTAATTCTGCTCTTACAGGCGGAATAAGTGGCTCCATGCTCAAGGAGTTAGGTTCCGAATATGTAATTGTTGGTCATTCAGAAAGAAGGGTTAATCTTAATGAAAGTTCTTCACTGCTAAAAAGTAAGTTAGAAGCAGCAACAATATCTGGTTTAAAAGTTATATATTGCATAGGAGAGTCCTTGGAAGAGAAAAAAGAAGGTAAATCCTTTGAAGTTTTAGAAAATCAATTGAAAGTCTTTAATTCTTTAACAAATCTAGAATCAGTAATAGCTTATGAACCTGTTTGGGCTATTGGAACAGGAAAAGTAGCTCAAATAAGCTATATTTCAGAAATGCATAACTTCATAATAGAGAAAACAAAAGAGCTAAATATAAATTTAATCAGCTTAGCTTATGGAGGTAGTGTAAACTCTTCTTCTTCTAAAGAAATCTTGTCATTAGAAGAGGTAAATGGTTTATTAATTGGAGGAGCCTCGTTAGAAGCTAAAGAATTTAGTAAAATCGTTAACTCAATAGAAAATTAAATTTAATTATGTCTACTATTTTTATTTTTATTTACGTAATCCTTTGTGTTTCATTAATTGGATTAATTCTTCTTCAGCAAGGGAAGGGCTCAGATATAGGTAGCGCTTTTGGAGGAGGTTCAAGCAACACTATGTTTGGACCCAATAGTTCGTTAAGCCCACTTGCAAAAATTACTTCTGTTTTAGCTTTAATATTCTTGGTTTTAAGCTTCTATTTAACCTATCAGTCCAGATATGTTGATAATGACCTAAAGCTTGAAGACCAACTTATTGAAATAGAAGAAGGCGTCTTACCTGATACTTTGCCTGAGTAAATTCTTTGGAGATTGCCGAAGTGGTGGAACTGGTAGACACGCTACCTTGAGGGGGTAGTGGGCTTATGCCCGTGGAGGTTCGAATCCTCTCTTCGGCACCAATTACCTTGACCGTCTTCACTGGTAGACCTATACTTCGCCAGCTTTGATGCGGGGTGGAGCAGTCTGGTAGCTCGTCGGGCTCATAACCCGAAGGTCGTAGGTTCAAATCCTGCCCCCGCTACCAATATAAAAGCCCTTTAAGGGCTTTTTTGTTAGGAAAAAAATATGGATAAAGAGCATATAGAAGATCTAATAAAAGAAGATGTTAAATCTTTGGGTTGTGATATCTGGGGCTTAGAGCTCATAGGAACAACAAGAAACCCAAGACTGCGTATATTCATAGACAACAAAGAAGGTGTAACCATAGAGGATTGTGAGAAAGTAAGTAAGCACATTTCTAAGCTATTAGAAATAAATCAACTTAGTGACTTCTCATTAGAAGTTTCATCTCCTGGACTAGAAAGAAAATTTTTTAAAAAAGATCAATATGTTAGGTTCTTAGGCTCTAATATTAAGATTAGATACAAAGGAGAAGAAGAAAGGTATATAACAACCAATGGTGTTTTGAACAAAGTTACAGAAGAGGGGTTGTGTATAAAGTCTATTAAAGAAGATTTATTTATTGGTTTTAATAATATTGAAAAAGCAAATCTATTATTTACAGAGGTGAGAGATGCAAAATGAGATTTTATTAGTAGCTGAATCAGTTTCAGGTGAAAAAGGCTTGTCCAAGGACATTATATTTGAGGCCATAGAATCAGCTCTAGCTACTGCTACAAAGAGAAGGTACTCTGAGCCCTCTAATATTTTAGTAAATATTGATCAATCAACAGGAGAGTATGAAACCTTTAGATTTTGGGAAGTTGTCGAAGAAGAAGAGTTTGAAGACCCAGGAATGCATTTATTATTAGAAGAAGCAAAGGGTAAGGATCCAAGTCTAGAATTGGGATCTAGAATAGAAGAAAAGATAGAAAATGTTGAGTTTGGGAGAATAGCAGCACAAGCAGCGAAACAAGTTATAGTTCAAAAGGTTAGAGAGGCAGAAAGGGCTAAGATAGTTGATCAGTACAGGTCTTTTTTGGGTGAACTTGTAAACGGTACAGTAAAAAAAGTTACTAGAGAATTTCTCATAGTAGATTTAGGCGATGGAGCAGAGGCCATACTTCCTAGGAATGAATTAGTGCCTGGTGAGGTTTATAGAATAAGCGATAGATTGAGAGCAGTTTTGAGAGAAGAAGAAAGAGAAAATAGAGGATCTCAATTGGCTTTAAGCCGCAGATGCCCAGAAATGGTTGGAGAGCTATTTAGGCTTGAAGTTCCTGAAATAGCTGAGCAGGTAATAGAGATTAAAGCCATAGCGAGAGACGCTGGTTCTAGAACAAAGATAGCTGTTAAGACAAATGATAACAGGATAGATCCTGTTGGTGCATGTGTTGGCATGAGAGGTTCCCGAGTGCAGGCTGTTTCTAATGAACTGGGCAATGAAAGGTTAGATATAGTTATTTGGGACGATGACCCAGCTCAACTTCTGATAAACGCAATGGGATCAGCAGAAATAGATTCAATTGTTCTCGATGAGGTAAAACAAGTCATGGAAGTGGTTGTAGAAAAAGAATCTTTAGCCCAAGCCATTGGGAGGAGTGGACAAAATGTTAGGCTGTGTAGTCAATTGACAGGTTGGAAACTGAATGTTGTCGATAAAGAACTGGCCGAGCAACAAGGACAGGCAGGCCTTGCTTCATCTGACATTTTAATAAAATACCTTGATGTAGATGCAGATTTAGCTGAAGTACTTACAGGGGAAGGTTATGTTTCCTTAGACTCCATCTCTACAGCTAAAGAATCTGATTTAGCGGCAATAGAAGGTTTTGATGAGGAAATAGCTGCATTGTTAATTAATAGAGCTAAAGAAGCATTGTTAACGTTAGCTATGGAAATCTCCACTGAAGATCAAGATGATCAAACAGACCTCCTCTTAGTTGAAGGAGTTGATATGTCTTTGGCTTTAGAATTAAATCAAAAAGGAATAAAAACTAGAGATGATCTAGCTGAGTTATCAACTGAAGAGTTGTGCGAGTTAATCACAATGGAAACGGAGCCTGCTGGTGAATTGATTATGAAAGCTAGAGAACATTGGTTCACAGAAGATACATAAAAGAAGATGCCTGAAATAACAGTAGAACAGTTAGCAAAGATAGTTGGGACTCCTCCCGATAAGTTACTTCTGCAGATGAAAGAAGCAGGTCTAGGTCAATCTAAAGATAAAGATTTAGTTAGTGATGATGATAAGAAAGTTCTACTTAATTTCCTAAAAGCACAACAAAGTAAAGAATCTAAGACTATCTCTCTTAAGAAGAAGAAACCAACAGAAGTTCAAGCTAAAGTTACTTCCATTGCTATTAAAAGGAAAAAGGTAAAGAAAGAATCTGCTGATGGAGGCTCTGAACAGGAAATAGAAAGAATAGATTTTGATGAAATTGAGAAGAAGAGGGTAGAAGGCGAAGAGTTTAGAAAATCAGAAGAAGAAAGAAAAAAGAAGGAAGCACAGAATAAAGTTTCAGTAAAAAGAAAAGTAAAGAGCTCTCAAGCTAAAATTACTAGAACCAAACCTTCGGAAGAACCTGAAAAGGATACCCAAAAGAAAGCAGCTACAAAAGAAACAAAGAAGGTTCTTTCAAAACAAGAACAGAAGGAACTTGAAGGAGAGGAGTTTTTATCTAAGGAGGCTAATAGGATCTCTGAACATGCATTTGAAAAACCAACTAAGTTTATTTCAAAAAAGGTAAGGATTTCTGAAGTTATAACAGTTAGTGATTTAGCTAAGGAACTCTCAATTAAGGCTTCTGAAGTAGTTAAGAAATTAATGGATATGGGTGTAATGGCTACTTTAAATCAAAGTCTTGATCAAGATACAGCTATTTTAGTTACAGAAGAGCTGGGCCATGAAGCAGAAGCAGTTCAAGAAGAACTAGCAGAAGATAAGCTTACAGAAATGGTTTCTTATGAAGGAGACGAAACACCCAGAGACCCAGTTGTTTCTGTATTGGGGCATGTTGACCATGGAAAAACCACTCTTTTAGATTTTATAAGAAATAGCAATGTTGCTGGCGGAGAGGAGGGAGGCATAACTCAAAAAATAGGGGCTTATCAAGCTAAAACTAAACACGGAGTAATGACTTTTATTGATACACCAGGCCATGCTGCTTTTAGTCAAGTTAGGGCAAGAGGAGCAAACTCTACAGATATTGTAATTCTAGTTGTGGCTGCAGATGATGGATTACAGCCTCAAACTGATGAGGCTATAAGTCATGCAAAAGCAGCGGGTGTTTCTGTGATAGTAGCGGTTAACAAGATGGATACAGAAGGGGCAGATCCTGAAAAGGTAAAGAATGAGTTGTCGGCTAAGGAACTCGTTCCAGAAGATTGGGGTGGTGACACACAATTTATTAATATTTCTGCTCTGAAAGGAGATGGAATTGAAAGTTTATTGGAGGCAGTTTCATTAGAAGCCGAGGTGCTAGAATTAAAAGCTTTCAGTGAAGGTCCGGCACACGGAATAGTTCTTGATTCAACAACCGTAAAAGGCCAAGGTGCTGTTGCTACAGTGTTAGTTCAAGAAGGTAATCTAAAAGTAGGAGACATGCTTCTTGTAGGAGAGCAAACCAAAAAAATAAGAAGTCTAATGGATGAAAATAACTCTTCTCTTAAATCTGCAGGACCTTCTGTGCCAGCTTTAATAAGTGGATTGGATAACCCTCCAGCAGCAGGAGAAGAATTTATCGTAGTAACAAGTGAAAAAATGGCGAAAGACATTTCTTCAGAAAGATCAAAAAAAGCCAGAGAGAGTAGATTAGCTAGACAGCAAATAACCAACCTTGAATCTCTTTTTGATTCAGAGAATTCTTCTAATGTTAATCTTAATGTCTTAATTAAAGCAGATACACACGGTTCCTTAGAAGCCATTATTGGTTCCTTAAAGAATTTTGAATCTGATGAAGTTAAGATAAATGTTGTCCATGACTCTGTTGGAGGAATAAATGCCAATGATGTAAACCTGGCGATAACAACAAATTCCGTTATTCTAGGTTTTAATGTCAGGGCTGATAATTCCTCTAAGAAATTAGCTGAAGAAGAGTCTGTAGATATTACTTATTACAGTGTGATTTATGACCTACTAGATGGTATCAAAGAGATTATAGAGGGTCGCTTAGAACCAGAGCTTAAAGAAGAGATTCTAGGAACTGCTGAAGTTAAAGAAACCTTTAAATCACCTAAGTTTGGATTGATAGCAGGTTCTATAGTAATAGATGGAACTATAAGAAGAAGTAAATTTGTTAGGGTAATCAGAGACGATATTGTAATTTTTGAAGGTAAGTTAGATTCTTTAAGAAGATTTAAAGATGATGCTTCTGAAGTTCCTGCGGGTACTGAATGTGGAATAGGGATAGAGAATTATTCTGATGTCAATGTAGGCGATAAAATAGAAGTATTCGATAAAAAAGAAATAAAAAGAACTTTAAGTTAATGCGTTCTGAGGACTTTTCACGTGCAGACCGCCTTTCAGATCTCTTGAGGTCAGAAATATCACTTATCCTAAGAGATGAAGTAAAGGATCCAAGGTTAGAAGGGTTAACAATTATCAAAGTCGATCTTTCTAAAGACATCAAGAAGGCCTATGTTTTTTTTTCCACTCTTAATAGTTTTAACGATACTGAATTTTCTGAGATCGAGGATGGTTTACAAAAAGCTAAAGGTTTTATTAGATCAGCCTTAGGAAGGAGAATTAAAATAAAACGTTTACCTGAATTAAGCTTTGAAAGAGATACTCTGAAACAGTAAATGAATGGATTCTTGCTTATAGATAAACCGAAAGGAAAGAGTTCTGCAGACTGCGTTTATACTTTAAGAAAAATCTTAAATACAAGAAAAATAGGTCATTGCGGTACTTTAGATCCTTTAGCGACAGGCGTGCTTCCAATTTGCATTGGTGAGGCAACAAAGTTTAGTAATTACGTATCTGACCAGTCCAAGAAATACGAAGTTAAGGTGTTATTTGGTGTAGAAACCGATTCTGGAGACGTTACTGGAAAAGAAATATCTAGAAAGTCTCCTAAAGTAACAGAGGAAGAGTTTAAGGAGGTTCTCAGGTCCTTTGAAGGCGATATTAAGCAGACTCCTCCTATGTATTCTGCTATTAAGTTTCAAGGCAAACCTTTATATAAATGGGTTAGAGAAGGTATATACCTTAGAAGACAAGAAAGGGATGTAAGCATAAACAAAATAGATATAAAGTCTTTTACTGAAAATAAAGAGGCTGTAATACAAGTTTCTTGCTCAAAAGGCACATACATAAGGTCTTTAGTAGAGTCTATAGGGAGAAAAATTAATAATATTGCTACTATAGAGGAATTAAGAAGAATGAGAGTTGGGGAATTTAAAGAAGAAGACTTAATTCCACTCGAATCCAAAGAAAAAAGCTTTTATGAAGAGAAGTTAATGAATTTTGATAAGGCTTTGAATGGCCTTCCAAGAATATTGTTAGACAATCTAGAAGTAAAAAAAATTAGAAATGGTCAGAAACTAGACTATAATGCCCGCGAACAAAAAGAAGGAATAGTAAGATTATACGAAAAAGAAGGCTTTTTCATTGGATTGGGAAATATTGATTCGTCAAAAAGGGTCTCTGCTAAAAGACTTTTAGCAACAAAATAAAACTGCTATATAAGAATACAAAATTGGCTTTAGATAATACAAAAAAGAAAGAAATTGTCTCCAAATTTGGAAGAACCGATAACGATACAGGTTCTCCTGAGGTGCAAATAGCTCTTTTGTCTGAAAATATTGATTCGTTACAGTCTCATTTTAAAACGAATGCTAAAGACCATCATTCTAGAAGGGGTTTGATAAGAATGGTTAATCAAAGAAGAAAACTATTAGACTACCTTAAGAATAATAAGCCAGAAACCTACTCAAAGATTCTAACCGATCTAGGTTTAAGAAAATAATTCAATTACTCCTTTTTTAAATACCTTAATTAAGGTTTTATAAATATATTAATAATAGAAATATGGAAAGTTACAAAAAAATTACAAAATTAGGCGATAAGGAAATTACATTTGAAACAGGGAAGATAGCACGTCAGGCTACAGCCGCGGTCTTAGTTTCTTCTGGAGATACTCAAGTTTTAGCTACAGTGGTAGTAGGGAAGCCTCCTGGAGAGCATCAGGATTTTTTCCCTCTTACTGTGAATTACATGGAAAAGACTTACGCTACAGGAAAAATACCAGGAGGTTTCTTTAAAAGAGAAGGAAGACCTTCCGAAAAAGAAACACTTACTTCTAGGCTAATTGATAGACCTCTTAGGCCATTATTTAATGATGATTTCTTATATGAAGTTCAGGTAATTACTACGGTAATGTCTTCAGATAGAGATGTAGACCCTGATATTCTTTCGTTCTTAGGAGCCTCTGCAGCTCTATCTATTTCTGGACTTCCTTTTAAGGGTCCTTTGGGAGCAGCAAGAGTTGGTTTTATTGAAGGCAATTATGTTATCAACCCAAAAAGAAGTGAACTGGAAGATTCATATTTAGATATGGTTATTGCAGCAAGTGATTCGGCAGTGATTATGGTTGAATCAGAAGCTAAAGAGCTTAGCGAAGATCAAATGTTGGGTGGAATTTTATTTGCTCATCAAGAAATGCAACCTGCTATCGAAGCAATCAAAGAGATGGCTTCAGATGTTGGTAAACCTCCATTTGAATATGAATCTAGGAAGTTAGACGAAGCTTTAGTAAAGAAAGTTGAAGATGGATTCTCTAAAGATATATCTTCTGCCTATGAAGTGCAGGATAAACAGGAGAGAGTTCAAAATCTTTCCGCATTAAAAGAAAAACTTTTATCAGAAATGTACTCGGAAGAAGACAGTGAGGTGTCAGAATCTGATTTATTGGACTGTTTTAAAAAGATAGAAAAAAAGATCGTAAGAACAAAATTGCTTAGTGGAGAATCTAGAATAGATGGCAGAGATTTAGATACGGTAAGACCTATTCACGTTGAAGCAGGAATGTTAAATAACACGCATGGATCAGCTCTTTTTACTAGAGGAGAAACACAAGCAATAGTGGCAGCCACTTTAGGCTCTCCTCGACAAGCTCAGTTGATAGATGCTCTAGAAGGCGAACACTTTGATCAATTTATGTTGCACTACAATTTTCCTCCTTACTCAGTAGGAGAGGCAGGATTCATGACTGGACCTAAAAGAAGAGAAATTGGACATGGTAAGCTTGCTAGAAGAGCTCTAGAAGCAGTTTTACCTGATCCAGAAGAATTCCCTTATACAATAAGAGTAGTCTCTGAGATCACTGAATCTAATGGTTCAAGTTCTATGGCTTCAGTTTGCGGTTCAAGTTTAGCTATGATGGATGCCGGAATACCCATCGAAAAATCTGTTGCGGGTGTAGCAATGGGACTGGTAAAAGAGGATGACAATTTCGCTGTCATAACAGATATCCTTGGAGATGAAGATCACCTAGGCGATATGGATTTCAAAGTAGCCGGAACGGCAGAAGGGATAACTGCACTGCAGATGGATATAAAGATAGATGGTATAACAGAAGAAATATTTGATGATGCATTAGGAAAAGCAAATAAAGCCAGAGCTCATATTTTAGAGAAAATGGATGCAGTAATTTCTATGCCTCGTGAAGAACTGTCCTCAAAAGCACCGCAAGCTGTAATCTTACAAATAAATAAAGATAAGATTAGAGACATTATTGGAAAAGGAGGTGAGACAATCAGGTCACTCGTTGAAGAAACAGGAGCACAAATTGATGTCGATGATACTGGCAAGGTATCTGTATACGCCGATAATCTAGAATCAAGAGAGATGGCAGTTGAAAAAATTAATGCCATTACAGAAGAACCTGAAGTAAATAAGATTTATACAGGCGTTGTAGCTAGTGTTGTAGATTTTGGTGCTTTTGTGACTATACTTCCTGGTCGAGATGGTTTGGTACATATTTCAGAAGTATCAGAAGAAAGAATCGAAAATATCTCGGATTATTTTACTGAAGGTGAAGAAGTAAAAGTTAAAGTCTTGGAAGTAGATAGACAAGGCAAAATAAGACTCACCATGAAAGGAGTAGAGGAATAAAAACTATCAAAGAAATTTGAAACTTTGAAGTTTTTATGGTAGTTCAAGTTTATCTATTTTATATCTTTTTAGTAAAATGCACTTGTCTGAGC